>Ga0160454_100134_pt1 | contig 90622 bp, 56 predicted proteins | sample HID1971M_E6MG_FD_108218 | JGI IMG/M metagenome (GOLD analysis project Ga0160454, IMG submission 108218) | Enriched millipede-associated microbial communities from UW Madison campus, WI, USA - HID1971M_E6 MG | ecosystem: Host-associated > Arthropoda: Insects > Digestive system > Unclassified ...
CCTGGTTCGAGCTGCGTTGTACGAATTTTCGACTAACTTCCCTGCGTAAGCTCATGTGTGCAAATAGATCCGTCGTAAAAGTTTAATATCCAATAAATTGGAAACGTTGTGGGTCATGATTAGACCGGAAGGAGATACATCCCCGCTAAAAACTTAATCGAGTAAATAAATCAAGGGCTGCCCATGGGACAGCCCTATTTTCATTTCGCTTATTTGGTGAATGCCAAGGCAATGACGCGGTAGAGGATAACGGCCGTCTCGGCGCGCGATGCCGTTTTCTTCGGCAACAATTGCTTGTCGCTGCCTGTAACGAGGTTCAATTTAACCAACGCCGCTATACTCGATTTCGCATAACCGGCAACCCGCTCTCCATCCTTGAATGGATCTAACGAAGTCTGGTTCGCAGTCTCCTCAATCAACCTCGTATAGCGCAGCACGCGATCCAAGATCACGAACAGCTCTTCGCGCGTCACTTGCGCATCTGGCTTGAACTCTGTTGCCGATGCTCCTTGGACAAGCCCCAATTGTTTGGCAATCGCAACTTCATTATAGTAGTAAGCCGAGCTGCTGACATCGGAGAAGTTGGAATCCGTCTCTGCCGTCAATTGGAACATCCGCACGAGCATAAGGACAAGATCGGCACGCTTCAGGCCCTTCTCAGGCGCGAATTGTTCAGCCCCTACTCCGTTCAGCACGCCTCGGGCCGCAAGAGCCTCTATCGCTTCCTCCGCCCATCCATATTTCGATAGATCGTTAAATTTCTTCGCCGAATATACGACTTCATATTTGTCATCGACAGAGCCTTGTACCGTCACAGTTCCCGTCTTAGGATCGTATTGGCTGAACACGACAGGCGTTCTCGTTCCATCCTTGCCCACTTTTACAACCGATACGAAACCTGGGACTTTAAGCTGTTCAGCCGTCGGCTTGAAGCTAAGCTCAACCATGCCCTCTTTCGTTTCCGGCTTAGGCTCGGGTTTCGGCTCCGGCTTCGGTTCCGGTTTAGGTTCCGGAGTTGCCGGCGTTGACGGACCGGATCCCGTATTGCCGCCTCCGCCATTCGATTTTACAGTGACCTTGGCTACAGCTTTAATGGCCGTTCCTTCAACGGTTCCGTTTACGGTAAAAATCCCTTCTTTGGCATAGGCGCTAGGCAAGACAGCCTCCCATACGACGGCCGCATTAGCCGTACTTTCATCCGAATAAGTGACAACGACGCTGGACGGCAGAACCGGTGCGGTTCCTTTCGTCGTTTCGACGTTTACGGCCGCGATATTTTCAATCTGGGCCACGCCCGGCACCCTCACTTCGAATTCAACGGTTTCCGCTTTGCTGTTATCATAGACGCGCGTGACCTCCAGCACGACTTTCACAAGCGTATCCCATTTAGGAGTTACAATCGATCCATCCTGCCGAATAATCTCTTCATGATCGGAGGATTTCACGCCAACTGTAAACCCAAACGGCATGTCGGGAAGCGTCAGCGCTTTGTCTCCTTTGGCAGGCGCCTGAATCGTCTCCACTTCGTCTGCAATCGTATAAGGAGTAATGGATTTCACGACAATCGCTCCCATATCCGGAGCGTAGCCATCCGGATTATAGAGCTCGACTCGATTCACGCCCTCCTTGAGCGGCACTCTAATCGTCTTCTTCTGGACATCCTGCCAGCTGGCGCCCGTTAACGGAACCGCTATGCCTTCTTCCTCATTGGCTCGAACGAATACGGTTCTTGGTACGGCAGTCGCGTATTCCAGCGTAAGCTCATACAAACTGTCGCCCGGCAGCGTAACGTTCGTGAAAGCGGCAATGTTGTTATTTCCTGGATTGCCGCCTACATATCCGAGAGCATATCCGGTCATATAGTAGTTATCGGCTTTAAGATTGGCTTGCCCGGACAGAACGGCATCTTGCGGACTATACACCTGCTCGATATTTTTAATGCTTCCTTCGGGTACGATCACGGTAATTGGCGCCGTGTAAGCTACTGCTCCGTCCGAGAGGCGTTTTATCTGAAGCACAATCGTGACCGCTGTATCCGCCGATGGAGGATTAATTCTTCCATTCAAATCAATGACATTCGGCAAATCGGACTTGGCCACCTCAGCTTTATACCCTTCCGGAACCGTCGGCCATTTCAGCTTCTGCACGTCTCTCTCAATCGTCGGCATAGAAGCGATACCGGCTGCAAGCTCTTGCAGCGGATCGAGAGCTACCGGCGCATCGGCCGGCGTCAAATAGATCGCCTGACCTGGCAGCAGCGATAAGCTAATCTCGCCGTTAACAATAGCTGCATCCTGCTGAAGCAGACGAGGCAAACCCATGCCGATCTCAAAGATATGCACCTTCTCGACGTCCGCCCATTCCGTCGGCAGCTTCCAGCTTCTCGCCGTATAGCCCGCTTGGCTGAATGCGATAATTTCGCGAGCATCCTTCTTCCACAAGGCCGGAACGAATACGTCCGTGCCATCGACCAGGAACGCTTCGCCCTGTTTAATGACTGGCTTGCTGCCCACTTTAGAACTGGTCACTCCGCCTGAGAACGTCACTGTGTTCGTTGCGCTGTCGTAAGAAAGGCGATCCAACTGATTCAAATATTGCCAAGGCAGCGTCGTAAGACTGAATTCCTGCAGGAAGCCGGGCAAATGAATTTTGTCCTTCATCACAATATCTTCGCCGTGCATACTGATCCCTAATAGATCATTGCCGCCCCGGCCTCCGACCGCAACCTGCGCAGGCAGTTCGATCTGGCTTTGCAGCGAACGCCAGTCGGCCCACCAGGCCATCGGCTGTATGCCGTACAGCGGATCCTCACGGTAGAGCTGGAAGTATTCGCTAGTGAAATCTACTCCTTGATCGCGCCAATATCGAATAATCTTTTTCTGCGTTTCCGTGTCTTGACGGAAGGTTGTTTGATGATACGGAGAAGAATAGTCTTCCGGATTCGGTTCGCTAGGCACATAATTAGTTACGAATGCGTCGATATGAATCGTGCCCCCGCGTTTGAGCTGCGGCAGCATCTCCAGCAAATTGTCGATGTTTCTTTGCAAGACGCCCGCTTCCCATGCGCGCGTAAGATTAATGCGGTAGCTTTGACCGCTGACCCATAGCCCGCCCTTGATCAGATCGCCGTTCGCTTCCCTGCGAATAAGATCCTTCTCGACGAACTCGTTCCATTGCGGGCTGTTCTCATAGGCGTCCGTCATATTAATGTGGAGGCTCACCGTTGTGTTGTACTTCAGAGCTTCGTCCATTAACCATTTCAGACTGTCAAGCGCCGTTGCGTCCTTTGCCCGTTTGAGTTTCGGGTTAACGACATTCCAATCCGGATATTTGGAATCGTGTCCGTCATGCTGCCATCCGACCAAATAGACGATTTTCGGAATGTTGCGCGTCATGCCGTCCATCTTCTTAATGCCCTCTAGCGCCTCTTCCAAATTGAGATCGACCTGTCCGTTTTTGCCCAAAAACAGCTTCATCGTTAAGGTTTGCGTATAGTCTCTCATATAAGGTCTTGCCGGCTCAGGCTTAATCGTAAAATTCATCTTGTCCATGAAGGTTTCGCCGTCACGCGATACGGTAACTTTAACCTCGACGTCCCCGATATCGTAGGTTCCGGCTCTCGCCCGACCGTTCTCTCCGATAACGAAAAGCTTGCTTGGCGCTTCGAATTTCACGGTAGACAAAGCATCGGACAACAAATCGATCGTACCGCCGTCTTCCAGCGTGCCTGTGACGACAAGCTGAGTCTCGCCGTCGAGAGGCAGCACTTGCTCCGTTGCCGACAAGGCGATAGAAGATAACGGATTGTCGCTCTTCGCGATAAAAGAAATCTTATGAGTTGTCGTCACGCCGTCGAGCGTAACATGAATTTTCGCTTCTCCCGGAAGCGTTGCAGCCTGTTCGTAAGTAATTGCGGCTCCCTTATCCACAGCCCAATCAGCCAAAGTAGCCGATACTGCCGGCGCTGCCGCGGTTCCGCTAGCAAGAATGATCTGGTTGGAAGTTTGGAACGGATTGTAGGCAGCCGCAGCCTGACCGTCCAGCTGCACTTCGGACAACTGATTCAACGATGTGCTCACCAGTTCGACATCGTCGACATTCAGCCAACCGTCTGGCCCGCTCTGAATCACAATCTCGGCCTCTTCCCCTTTGACCAAAGGCACATCGGTCAGCTCGGCTAAATTATACGTATTGCTGTATGCTCTAAAAGCATACGATTTGTCTTTGATGGTCATTGAGCCGCCCGCAGCCCAGTTCGCCGCATAGGCCGACAGCCTATACAAGCCGGACTCGGGGATCGCCACCTTTTGCGAAATCGTATGAGCTGTAAGAGCTGTCCCCGGATCGAACCAAGTATGCTTGCTTCCGGTACGCGGTTTATTCTCGGCAATGCCCGTTTTATCGGGTACGAAGCTCCAGTGAGCCTCCCCATCCTCAAAGCTCGGATTCAAAACCAGATTAGTAGAACCCGCTTCCGCCGCCAGAGCCTTCTCGGTCGTAAGCGGACTCAGCACAAGGGTAAATACAAGGCATAGCATTGTTATTACAGCCAAACTTCTTTTCATAGACATGTCGAGCCTCCACAATTTAGAATACTTACCGGATTTGTGCGTCAAACAGCTTTTGGCGATCTTTGTCAATCGCCTCAAGCACTTGCTTAGGCGTCTTACTGCCGAGCATCAGCTCTTGAATGTACTTGCCGATGATGGTGTTATCCCAGTGAAGCAGGCCGTATTCCATATCCAGCCCTTGGCCGCCCGGCGCGTTGGCCAGGATCGTTTTGCCGGCCTGCGACGGCTTGCCCGCCACATCCGCGAACGACGGATTCGCTTGCAGATCGGAACGACCGTCGTAGAAGGTATTCAAGTTTTCCGGCTTGGCCAGGAAGTCGAAAAACCGCTTCACGCTATCCAGGTTTTTGGAATCCTTGTACGCCACCCGCATAATGCCGCCAGCAGAGTGCGAGAACATATCATTGCCGGCTAGCGGGATCGGGAACATCTCCCATTCGCTTGCTTTCGAATCTGCATACTTCTCGGCAACCTCGCCTTGGTAGGATTGATACATCATAATCATCGCCGATTTCCCTGTCCCCATCGCCTCATAGCTGGAATCCCAAGCGTTGGACAACGAGTTTTTACCGAAGTAGCCTTTGTCGTACAGCGTTTTGAACTCTGCCAGGAACGTCTCGAATTCCTTAACGTCGGCAAATTTCATTTCTTGGTTGTTCAGCTTGTCGTATAAGCCGGGGTTCGCTTGCGCCGCCTTGGAACCGAATTGCGAGAACCAGATGGCCCAATACCAGGCTTCCTTGCCGACCATGTAGAGCGGCGTATCCATGCCGGCCGCTTTCAGCGTATCAATAACCCCCATCAGCTCTTCCATCGTTTTCGGAACCTGAAGGTTATGCTGCGCGAACAGCTCTTTGTTGTACAAAATGCCCCAGCCATCTACGTTCCACGTCATAAAGCCGCTGATTTTATCGTTTATGGTCGTGCCTGCTTTGGCGTAAGGCGCATAGCGCGACACCCATTCTTCATTGGACAGATCCGCAAAGTATTTTTCCGGCAAAAATTTGTACGCTCCCGAGCCCGCACCAACCATGAAGATGTCCGGCACTTCGCCTGAAGACAATTTAGTTTTCAGAACGTTGGCGTACTGGTCGTCCGGTACGACTTGCAAATCTATTTGAATGCCGGTTTCTTCGGTAAAGGCTGCGATCAAATCCGAGTCTACTTTAGAGCCTTTATTCACCCAGTTTTGCGAAGCGACAAAGGTTAGCGTGACATCTTTTTTCTCTTCGCCGCTACTCGCCGCTGTGGACGTTCCCGTATGGCTTGATGAAGCCGAATGGCCTGCCGATGATCCGCATGCCGCCAGAACAAGCACGGCGCAGAGCATAAGCAGACTGGACATCCATCCTTTCGATCCCGTTCCTTTCACTTCTGATCCTCCCTTTAATAGCTGATCTCGTTGCTGCATCTAAATTGTAACCCCTTTCAATTTGAGGTTGAATATCGATTACTGACCTAAAACCGTGGACATTATTGACCTCTTGCATTTTCACTTTCAAAAAGACAAATAAAAAGATTGTGTTATAATCAACGTGATTACGGGCTGCCGGAGGTTAAAGTGTTTAAATTCAAGAGCATACAAGCCAAATTATTTATCAGTTATTCCAGTCTGATTGTGATTATATTGATCGGACTGGGGATCTCCTTCTACGTTTTCACGGCAAATACATTAAAAAAACAAGCTGCTGAATCCCATCAGCAGCTTTCGTTAAATCTGTCCGATACGCTTGACTCTCAATTCAAATATATGGACTCGATTGCGGAAAGAGTGATTAGCGCAGAGCCGGTCAAACAATTGTTTTTCTCCAAAAGCGCCGACCGGGACATTACCGTTCTTCACAATAAATGGGATATTACGAGCATGCTATTTTCAATAACGGGCATCCCTTTACAATTTTTTCAAATGAACCTGTTTGCCCAGGACGGCCACTTCGTTAAGTTTGGAAAAGAATACGACGTTCAGGATCTCGACCCTGCTATCATACAAAGTAAAACATGGATCGATCCCGTATTGCAGCTGGACGGCAGACGGAGTATCTCTATCCCTCGCCCTAACGATTGGGATGCCTCCGGCACGCTCATTATATCGCTTTCCCGAGCATTCTCCGAGGTATTTGGTGCCAAGGTTGACAGTATCGTGGAAATCCAGCAAGAATATAAGGAATTTGCGAATCTTATCGAACGAGCCGTGAATCAAGACCGTTCCCAGTCATCGCTGAACACGAACGTATATATATACAATTCCGATGGCTTTCTCGTATATCCTTATCAACCTGAGGATGAGAAATTGATAGAGTTATCCGCTTTTTACTGGGATAGCATTCAATTGCGATCCGATGCTGAGCAAACCTTTTCCGTCAAAAACCGCTATAATCACGAAACCGATAGCGTGTCCTTCACGAAATCCGAATTTTCGGGATGGACCGTTACGTTGGTGCAATCTGAAGCCAGCCTGCTTCAGCCCGTTGTTAATTTCCGTAGTAAAATGCTTTTCCTTGGGGTTATGATTTTATTGATTACGATGATCGTTACGTTCTTCGTCTCCAAGGGCCTCACCCTGCCGATTAAACGGATCCGAAAATCGATTAAAGCGCTCAGCCTGGAAACGTTGGAACCGAAGCTAAGCCAGAATGTCTCTTTAAATGAATTGGAAGAGCTTAATCAATCCTTCCTGGACATGTGTAACCGCTTAAAAATTTCACTCGAAGAAGTCGTATCCGCCAAATCGCACGAAATCCAGGCCAGGCTGTTCGCGCTGCAAGCGCAGATGAATCCGCACTTTTTGTATAACACATTGGCCATTATCAGCATTAAAGCGGAGAACCAAAATCAGGACGATATCGTCGAGATGTGCCACAATCTATCCGAAATGCTGCGTTACATTGCCGTAGAAGGCTCTAAACCCGTAACGATAGAACGAGAAATCGATTATACGTTAAAATATTTGGAATTGATGAAAATACGCTATATGAACCATTTTGATTACGACATTGATATCCCTGTGGAAATGAACGAGATTCCGGTCCCTCGGCTGCTTATTCAGCCGATTGTCGAAAATTGCTTTAAGCACGGCTTCACCCAGAAACCGCCTTGGTCCATCTCCGTAAAGGGCGAATATACCGATCAGTCTTGGAAAGTAACCATTCGCGATAACGGCGTCGGGTTCGATCCGCATACGATTAACCGGATCATGAGTAAGTTGAACGGCCAACTCGTCAAATACGGCGATGATTCGGAGCTATTGAACAATATCGGATTAAGCAACATTTATTACAGGCTTAAGCTGCTCTACGATCATCATGTCGTATTCGAAGTTTCCAACGCTCCAGGCAACGGCGCGATGATTATCATTGGCGGAAAACGATTAGACGAAGGAATGATGAAATGACATCCAGACAAAGCTACACCGTTATCGTGGCCGAGGACGAGCAAATTATTTTGGACAACATCATTCAAAAAATCGATCAAGCCGATCTGAATTTCAAGGTGATCGCTTCGGCGGCAGACGGAGAGGATGCTCTATTGCTGGTTGAGCAGATGAAGCCCGATGTCTTATTTACGGACATTCATATGCCCGCTATGGACGGTCTGGAGCTGATCAAGCGCGCCAAAGCGATAAGACCCGACCTGGAAATCGTGATTATTAGCGGCTACAATGACTTCTCTTACGCGCAGCAGGCGATCCGATTAGGCGTGACCGATTATATTCTTAAGCCTGTTAACAAAGATTTGCTTAGGCAGACGATTGCGGTAATTAAAGCTCGACTTGATCTCCAGACCCGCAAGCTCGAAAGCGATCTGATTGATAAAATGGTGCATGGGGTCAAGTCCCCGTCCGCATTAACCGAATCAATCAAAGCAACACAACGCCACATGTATTTAATCTGTCTGGGAAATCAGTATACTTACAGCGCCGATGTTCTGGATATCGATTATTTTGACCGTCTTTGGTCGATGATCGATTGGACCAAAATAACAGCCAACTGCACGGATGAAGCCGTGTCATGGCATTTAATTGACGATAAGTTTTTTAATCAAAAATTCCTTATCCTGAACGGCAGCGAGCAAGCTTGTCATGCGGAAAAACTGATGAATGCGATCTCGTCCTCGCTTCTCCACTCCGTTCCTGTTACAGTCTGTACTGAAGAAGAGCCGGTAAGCTTAGAGCAGATTCGAGATACCGCGCGCAGGATGAGAACTTATCTTGAACGAAATTTGCTGTGCTGTCGGTCCTCGCTTATTACGACGAAGGATCGTAAAGTGCCGGATAGACCGTCTCATCAGGATTCGAATCACATGAATTCGATAAAATTATTCGTTAAGCAGCAGCAGTTCGATTCGTTGCAAAACGAGCTGCTGCATCTATTCTCTCAATGGGAGAAAAGCGACATGACCCAGCGGCAGCTGGAAAAGCTGCTCACCCAACTTGCTGATGAGCTTATGACGCTGATCGGGCATGAAGACGACGATATGATGGGATCCATCGAAAAAGAGCTGTACGACCTCGTTGCGATCTCCACTGACAGCAAAAGTCTGTTTAACGATGCTTTGCAAATCTTGAACAGCTATATGGGCCCGTATAGTCATTCGCGCAAGAAGGGCAACGATACGTCGGAAGAGCTGTACAATAAGCTGGAAGAATATATTCGCATGAATATGTCCGAGCAAATCACGGTTTCCTCGCTGGCCGAGAAATTCAATTTCAACCCTTCTTATATCATCCGGGTATTTAAGAAATGCTGCGGAGAGCCGCCAATGAAATATCTAACCTCGTTAAGAATCAACGAGGCTAAGCGATTGATCGAGAGACAGGCCGAGCTGGACTTCAAAGACATTGCCGAAATTATCGGCTATTCCGAGCAGCAATACTTTTCTCGCGTATTTAAGAATATGACCGGGATGAGTCCTTCAGAGTATCGGGAGTCTATTAAGAAATGAGTTTAAGGCAGGTGTCAGGTAGATGTCCCATAACTTTCGCCTTACGAGCTCTCAGAGCGCAGCCATTCAGCATATCAGACAGATCGCCGCTTCGAGAAGGGAAGCTGCGCAGGCTACCATCCGAGAAATTCTCCAGATGTCGAATATCCCTTGGAGCCGTTGGGAAGAGGCGGTCGCAAAGCTCCGAACGCATGCCCGAGTAGCGTTGCATTTCCATCCCGATCGCCCGCTTGCGGACATGAAAAGCGTGGCGCAAGCCTTGCTTGAGCAAGGAACTTATAAGAGCCAGTTTGAGACGCAAATCTCTAATGGCAGCGTGTCCGCGTACCCGGGCGGCGCTCGGGATCTGTGGGAGATGAAGTTGTTTGGAGGCGCCTATCAATCGGAGGGAAGCTCCAATAGCGACAGGCCCAAATACGGGGCGTTGGATTTGATGCTGCATTCCGACGGTCCGTCTCCGAGGTTCGGCTCGTGCTATTTCCTGCTCGCTCCGCAGTCCTCCTATCGTAGTACCTATACTTACGGCGGTTCTCAGGATGATCCTGCGGAAAAAGGCACCTACGAGGAATTCGATGATATTTTAGCCGCTGTTCTTAGGGATGCCTTCTTCCGAGAGTACGCCCTTGGAGAAAAGGATTTGTCGCCCCGACAAGTGATCGATCGACTGTTGTATCGCTTAGATCAGCCTGTGACTGAACGATTGAAACAGAGGCCAACTCGCAATCTTAATCACTTTATCGAGGCTCAAGTCCACGGTGATCTTTCTCTTCAAGACGATGTGGATATTTTGGTGGCCGACCCTTCTTTTCAAGGAAAAGACACAGGGAGAACTCTAGAAAAGCTGTGCACAACCTATGCAATAGAATTGCATTGGCATAAGGGATATTCGATCCGGGCCGATGAAGTACCCTCTGATTTCAGGGGGCCATCCATGCCCTCGCTCGCCAGACGAATCGCCATCGACAATCAAATTGACGCGAGTGCGATCGGAATCGCGGTCAATGATTTGAGACGCAATCCGGAACGTTGGAGCGACAGAGGAAGTTACGAAGAAGCACTTCAGGAATTGAAATTCATGTGGCACGTTCTGGTGAGGTATGGGGAAATCGATGATGGGGGCGAGAAAACGATAAGCTACACGTAAAATAATAAAGCAGGCCTGAGGATAACTATCCCTGGACCTGCTTTATCGCTTATTTGTTAACGTGTGGATAACAAAAGCTGTGGATATGTGGACGATTGCTATTGGAGGTCGGTATAACCTCATCTTGATACCGTTAAGATGTGCATAACCTTGTTGATAACTCGACATTCCACTGTATAACGTGATATTTCACATCCTAAAGTTTTAATAACGGCTAGAACCACGACCAGCAGCTTATGCTCCATCGTAACAGCACGATGTTGTGGACTTGTTGCGATTGTGCACGGCTCTCGTGAAAGTTCGGCGATATTCAAGCGGCCAGCTCAACCATCGCGCCATAAAACCAAGCAGCCTCGATCCCCGGCTATGTCCCGGATCGAGGCTGCTTGGTTTTTGCAATCGAAAATAGATTAGTAGACTTCAAGCTCGTGAATGACATAACCGAACAAATGACCGTTGACGAGTGTTCTCGCGATCCCTTGCCATTTGACGTATCTGGCTGTTATCGGATTAAAATGAATCGTCTGCGTACCGTCCTGACCCGACAGAACGGCATCGTTCTCCATGACGTTGGTCCAGTTCACTTGATCTTCGGATACGAGCAGCTTGAATTGACCGGCATAGGCGTCGCCCCATTTAATGACGGCTTTGCCAATCTCCTGTTCCGCTCCCAGATCGACCGTCAGCCAAGCGTTATCGGGATTCGGCAGGAAATAATCGGATCCCCACCTTGTGCTATCCAAGCCGTCGACCGCTTTATCGTTGCTGACGCTGGGCGCCTCGGCCCCCGAAGAAGAAACAGGCTTGTTGAGGGCAAGGTTGTTTTGCTCGATTTGCCCGAGAGTCCTGTTGTGGACCGTAACAAGGTCTATGGTCCCTTTGAACGAGTTCGTTGCGCTTCCTATTCTTTGGAGCGGCAGCACGAAGGTTTCAAGGGTCTCGCCGTCCAGTTTTTCCACATACTCGTTGTCGTTCACGTACAGGGTGGTGCCGTTCCGATCCCCTGTCAGAACCAAATGCGTCCATACCCCGGTCGGAACCTGGTAGTTGAACACGCTGTTATAGTTTTCTTTGGAAAATCCCAATTTCCCCGTCGTTCCTTGCGTAAGCTTCAACTGACCTTCGGGCGATTCCATGAGGACGGCATTGGACGGATTGCCGGTATCGGGCTTTACCCACATCGATACCGTCCACCCGAAACCCAGCGATTGCAACGGCGTCTGCACATAACTGGCGCCTCCGCCGAATTGAATCCCCTGCCCGAATTTGCCGGCGGCATACGTGACATTGTGTCCGGTCCCGTCAAATCCGTTGCCCGAATTGTCCGTATAATTGTTCTCGAACCGGTACTCGATCACCTTGCCGTTCGGGTTGTCTACTAGAAGCTTGTGAGAAATGTCGGCATTCGGCGCGTCGCCGATTGCCGATGCCCTTAGTTCAAATTGAGCGAAATCCTTATCCGCTCTCGTTCCCGTCCATGTCTTCTCGGACAAGGTCTGTACGGCCGGCAGCATGCGCTCGTGAGAATCATGCATGGAAACGCCGCTGGCATGGGAAACGTCGTTCCAGAAGGCAAACTTTCCGCCTTTTAGCTTAGGATGTCCGTACGGCAATGCGACCGTCTCCCACTTGTTGGGCTCCCATTCGTTATACAGCAAACTGGAGTCAAGGTAGTCTTTCATCGTGGGAATCATATAGGTGTACCCGGAATCGACGTTCACGATGTCATAGCCGGCTTCGATCGCCTGTTCCGGTCCCCCATAAGGAGTGTGCCAAATATCCATGGTCGCAGCGTTGCTGATCGGAGTGTCGCCGTCGTATTCCTTCAGCCCTCCCCATAAGTGCGGACGTTTTCCTTTACTGTTTATATATCCGATTAATGTATCCGTGTACGCCCTGAACGCCTCCACATCGTCCTGTGTATGGACTTTGTATTCATCCGTGGCGATATGAACATCCGGGCCGATGAAGGTCGGATTGCTTCCGTCCAGGTACTCGTCGTACAAGCTTTTGACGAATTGAACGGTTTCCTCCCTTCGGATATCCAGGTAGTTTTGGCTCCCCAACAACGGATCGTAATTAATGAAAACTCCCGAATGACCCGGCGTCTCGAATTCCGGCACGATATTCACGCCGTAGTCCATACCGAGCAGCTGCAGCTCCCTGAACTCCTGCTTGGTATAAGAGCCGGTTTGACTCGTCAGATCCGGGTACACGTCGCTCTCCAGCCTGAAAGCGGAGAACGTGCCGTCGTCGAACGGTTTGCCGTTCTGGCCGATATCGTCGTTCAAATGGATTTGGAAAAAGTTCATCTTATACCAAGACATCAGCTTGACGTAGTCTCTTAAAAAATCGATCGTATAAAACTTGCGGGCCACATCGAGCATCAATCCCCGCGTCTCGTATTTGGGGTAGTCTCTGGCCGTTCCCTTCGGTATGCGGCGAAGCTCGCTATCCTGCTTCAAAATTTGCAGCGCCGTTCTCGTTCCGTAGAATACGCCTTGGACATCGGCCGACTTGATCGAGACATAATCTTGGGCCTCGAACAGGTACCCCTCGTCGCCCAGATGCTCCAAGGAACTGTCCAAGGAAAGATAAATATCGCCCGTGCCCGGAGTGCCGTATACGATATTCAGATCGTAACCGTTAAGATCCACGAGATCAGCCTTCGTGATGGAAGCCGCCGCCTCCAGGGCAGCGGAATTTAACGGATTAACAACGATTCTGGACGAGGTTGATAGCTCGAAGCTTCCGGTCCCGCCGTACCATTCCCGCAAGGACGGAATTACCCCCGGCTCCTCGTTCAATCCCGAAGCTTGCGTGTGCTGGCCGGGAACCGTCACCCTCACATTGGATGAAACGGCTTTGCGATCGGGATCCTGCTCGTCTTCCACCTGAAACAGTAGATAGACTTGGGCATCTGTAAGAGGCGCGTGAATGCTCCCCGTCAGATCGATAACCGGCTGCCTGTCGCTGCCATAAACGGAAACCTTGTAGCCCGCGGGGATCTCTGGCATAACGATAGAGGGCTGCCCCTGGGAGATTGCCGGTATTTGGGTAATACTGTCCGCGATAATCTTCAGCTCATCCTGCTCGTGGTATACTTCAAGCTCGGCGATGACATAGCCGAACAGATGACCGTTGACAGGACTTCTTTCGATCCCTTGAAATTTGACGTATCTGGCGCTTACCGTATCGAAATAGATCGATTCCGTTCCGCCAAGCCCCGTCAAAATGGCATCATTGTCCATTACGTTGGTCCAGTTTACTTGATCGTCGGATACGAGCAGCTTGTATTGATCGGCATAGGCGTCGCCCCATTTGATCACAACGCTGTTGAACGCCTTCGCCGATCCCAGATCGACCGTCAGCCAGGCGTCGTCGGGGTTGGGCAGGAAATAATCGCTCCCCCATAACGTGCCATCATTGCCGTCTACGGCTTTATCCTCGCTGACGCTGGGGGCTTCGGCTCCCGATGATGAGGCCGGTTTGCCGAGCGCCAGGTTTACTTTGACCGGGGGCTCTACCCCCGGAGTGACCTGCTGTATGCTGCCGTCCGCCACGACGACCTCCCAGCCGTTCGGCACCGTGATCTCATAGACGCCCGGGCTCACCGCAACCAAATCCGGCTCGTCGACTTCCCGGCTTGTGGTCACGGTATATCGTTCTCCGGCGTACATCACGTCTCTCATTCCCGCATAGGACAATTCGGAGGGCAGATCGGGACGGATGCTTAATCCTTCCGTTCCCGGCGCAAGCCCGAGAAATCCGCTGGACATGACGAGCGGCACAATGCCCGACTCGGGAAAATCCTTGATAATGCCGTAGATGAAGTCCCAGCCGACGGCATTGACCGGATTGCGGCGAAGCTCGTCTTCCTGAAACTCCGCGATAATCGTCTTCATGCGGGCAAACGCGCTGTCCGCGCCTATTTTGGCCATTCGCCCCATCATATCATCGTAAGCCGTATAGAAGATGACGCCCCCGTTTTGAAAATGTCCGCCGTAGTAGGCGTTGCCATCCGGGAACAGTCCGGTTCCGTAATTTCCGTACCACCAGTAGGGAGAGTCGGATTCGATCGCCTTGGTGATCGTTCTGGGCGCAAGATCAAGCGCATAGATATCGCTACCCTGGGAAGTATCGCCGGCGACGATGCGCTTTCCGTCCAGCCAGTCGTAGATCGTGCGCGCTTTCCCGGTATCCGCCAGTCCGTATTCTACCGCCATCGTATTGACGAGCGTAAATCCGTAGTCGCGTTTGACGCCATTGATATCGATCGAAGCGACATACCGCCCTTTAGAGGAATCCCAAAACGTACTGTTGAAATGAGCCTTCAGCGCGCTGGCGTAGCTGCGGTAAGTGCTCGCATTGCCGGGGTAACCAAGCGCATCCTCCAGTCCGGCCATATTGTTCAACGCTTCATAGAACAAAATGTTGGCGTAAGCATCCTTGTACCCGAACGGGAAGTTATCCCAATAGTTGGACGGCAATCCCGTCTCGGTCGCGTCATGTCCCGGCTCGTTGAAGATGAACACGCCGGACTGGCTGTCTATTCGATCCACATAATAATCGATAGATTTGCGAAGCTTATCCATCAGATTGTTCACTCCGGGCGGATGAGCCGGCGCATTCGGATTCGTGAGCGGCGGCAGCGGATCGGTCAGGAGCGACTCGTCCTGCGTCCACATGAAGTACGTATACACGCTCATCACGTACAAAGCGTTGTACGTATTATGTTTGGACACGTCCAGATGCTCCTCGCCCCTTGCGTGCGCCCAAACGTAGCCGTCCGGATTCATCGGCTTCTCGTAAATCATTTCCTTGAACTGCCGCTTCAGCTTGTCTTCATCCGTCCAGCTCAGCTTCTGGGCATTCCACTGCAGCCACTCCGTAGAAGGAATGCCGAGGATGCCTCCCGGTCCGACTGTCCATCGGGAGCCTTGCGGCGACAACTCGTTGTTGGCCAGTCCGTATATCGTCCACATGTTGCTCCAGGCCGCATCGAACTGCCCGCCTTTGGATGTGAAAAACTTCGTGCCCTCCTCCCCGAAAAATTCCACTTCCGCAACCTGAAAGCGGGCATTGGCGTCGTAGCCGATCCGATCGCTGAACAATCGCACGTAGCGGGCGGCGATCCCGCCCGTTTCGACGATTTGGGGCACGTTGCCCGGATTCGGATAAACCTCGTGTACACGCGCCGGCAGATCGAACCAGGCTGCGTTATCGTTGCTGTACTGCAGCTTGAGCGACAGGGGAAAGCCTTCCCCTGCGGCCCGAGGCGTAACTTTGACACTGTCGAGGGTCATTACGCGGCCCATGTCGAACGCGAGCCACTGCGGTGCGGCACTGCCTGTCCCCGCGGCGCTGGACCAATACGATGCGGAGTTGCCGTCGATGGCTTTCGACGCCGCGAAGGAGGCCGATTCCTCCGAAGAAGCGCTTGCAAGAACCGGAATGATGCCGTTGTCCGGTAATACATTGCCCGTGACGGTCACCTCGGCCGCAGATGACCATGCGGCGGCCGGCTCGCCGTAAATGTCGTAAGCCAGCACTTTAACCTCATAAACTCCCGGTTCGTTATAGGCATGGGAGCTCCGTCCGCTCGCGCCTCCGCCTGAAGGTGTCGGCGCAGTCGGACTGCTGAAGGTTTGCGTGCCGTCCCCCCAATCGAACAAATATTTAACCATCCCTTTATCCGCCGGATCGGCGCGCTCCGCTTCGGCTTCGAACTCCATCGACTGGCCGGTGACGCCCGTCGTCGGCCCGGCCGGCGCTCCCGCCGGCTGAGGAGCTACGGACACGTAGGCTTCGGCCAAGTAGTCGTAATTTTGCGGAACGCCGTTATGGTAAGCGACGACCCCCGGCATATCGCTGCCCAGGTGAGCCCATACGCCGACTGTTTCGACCGGGTCGCTGAGCTGCCACAAGTAATCTCCCGCAGGTTGTGTGGGGAAGTCCAATTCCAGCCAGGCGTTATCCTCGAAGTCGACAAACTCTTGCAAGGCAATCGGCGTACCTGCCACAGTTGTCGCATAATCCGTATCCCAGCTGAATAGCTTAAGCGTTAAGTTGCCTATCGCATTGCTCCAGCTCGGGCACGCAACCCGAAGCCGACTGAAGCTCTGTGTACTGAACTTCTGGCCGCGCGTCTCCCCCGTCTGGATCTGTCCCGGCGACAGCTGCAACGCCTCATACTGTTTGATCCACCCTCCGGCTGCGGCTAGCGTAACGGCCGGCGCCACGAAAGCGGAGCCGACGACAAGCGTGAACATGATGCAATACAACGCCATACGTTGAAATTGTTTCATTGCCCCACCGCCTTATTATTTGATGAATCCGAACTCCTTGAACTGCTGCTCCGTGCTGTCGAGCAACTGTTGACCGCCCGCGGCCAACCAAGCTTTCTTGAACGCCTCGTAATCCGTATCTTTGCCGAGAATATAGGTGATGTCGAACTGCTGCTGAAGCTTCGATACATCGCTTATCAGTTGCGGGTCGAGCTGCAGGAACGATTCAAAGTTTTGATAGGTCGGCGCGTTCATCGTCTGCTGGTCCAACTCAAGCATTTTTTGTTCAATTTTTCCCGCTTCCTTGGCAGTGCTTTGCAGCACACCGTCGCGATTGGTGGCGATCCAGGTGCCGTAATCCCAGGCGCCCGGGAATTTGACCCGATAGTTATCCGGATCGTTTCTATGGTCGCTGAAGAACTTAGCTCCCCCATCCAGATCGACGACTTTCTCGTCCGTAATGCCTACGCCCCACCGCAAAGCCCAATAGCCTTCGTTCGGATAGGCGACGCCGTCGATTAACCGCAGAATGCGATCCAGCTTCTCGGGATCCTTGGCCGCCTTCGCGGAAATGCTCAGCATGCCGCCGACGGGAGCGGACGGGTAATGCTTCCCTCCGATTTCGGCACCTTTGGGCATCGGCAAGTTCGTCCACATCTCCGCCGCCTTGCCCGATCCGTTGTCGTTCATGTCGTATTCGGATACGAGAACGCCCGGATACCAATCGATGCCGATTTTATCCGTGACCAGCTTCGCGCCCTTCTGCCCCCAGCTTTGGGTATACCAGTCCGGATCGATCACCTTTTCCTTGTATAGCCGGCTCATAAATTCGAGAAATTGCTGATGGGTGCCGTTCAGGATCGAATGATCCACCTTGTTGTCCGAGACGCTGAATCCGCCCGGCCCGTACATCGCTTCCAGATTGCCGACGACATTAAGTCCCTTGCCTTCGCCGGCCGAGCTGATGCCCCACGTATCGTTCTTGCCGTTGCCGTCCGGATCGTTGAACGTGAATTGCTTGAGTACCTCGAACAGTTCTTCGTCGGTTGTCGGCATCTGCAGGCTCAGCTTATCCAGCCAGTCCTTACGAATTTTGAATGACCAGTTGCTGACATCCGGCTGCTTCGGAAGGGCGATCATTTTTCCGTCTTGGCTGACGAATACTTTCATGGCGTCGTCCAGAGCGCCGGCAAGGGTCGGAACCTTGTCCAGAAGAGGCGTCCAGTCGTCGAGAAGCACGCCCTGGTTGTACAGCTTCTGGAGCAAGCTGCGGTCGCCGCTGAAAATAATATCCGGCGGTTCGCTCGCAAAGCGGGTAAGCAGCTTGCTTTCAAAATCGGGAGCTGCGATGTTGGTCAGCTTGAAATCCACATTGAACTTATCGCTGATCCATTTCTTGAACGGATCCTGTTCGTCGGTCGGTGTATTCACCCAGCCTCCTTCCATCAATTCAATGGTAATCCGCTTTTCCGAATTGCCGGAATCCGTATCGCCTCCTTTCGATGGATCGTCCCCATTTGACGAACTGGCGCTGCCGGCGTTCGACGGTTCACTGCCGGTTCCGGTTGACGATCCGGCTTTGTCGGAGTTCGACGAGCACCCCGCCAATATTAAGGCGATTGCCATGAATACTACAACGAACGTATTAAGCCTCTTTCGGTTATGCATGAAATACTGCCTCCTCATATTTTTTAGCCTTTGACCGCCCCAAGGTACATGCCTTTCGTAAAATGCTTTTGCAAAAAAGGATAGACGCACAAAATGGGGATGGTGCCGAACACGACAAGCGCCATTTTCAACGTCTCGATCGATACCCGGTTGTGCGCATTCATCGCGTAGGATGCCTGACCGAGATTTTGCTGCACGGACAAGCTGGCGTTCGTAAACATGTTGCGAATCAGCAATTGCAGCGGATGAAGTTGAGCGTTATCGATATAGATCAAGGAATCGAACCAGGCGTTCCAATGACCTACCGCGGTGAACAGCCCGATGGCCGCCATAGCCGGCGCAGCCATCGGAATCATGATCGCCCACATGAGTCGTACCTCTCCGGCCCCGTCGATTTTGGCCGATTCCTCCATCTCCTCCGGCAAGTTTTCGAAAAACTGCTTCAATACGAGCACGCTCCAGCTGTCCACCATCGAAGGAATAACTAGCGCCCAGATCGTGTTCAGCATATGAAGGTCTCTCACTACTATATAGGAAGGAATCAGTCCGCCGCCGAACAATATCGTGACCAGAACCGCGAACAGCAACGCTTTCCGCCAAGGCATCGCCTTTCTTGACACGGCGTAGGCAAAGATCGTCGTCATCGATAACGTGAGCGCGGTGCCAAGCACCGTTCGGATCAAGCTCACGAGCAGCGCCTGCGTAAATGCGGTGCCTGCAAGCAAGCGCTCATAAGCGATCAAGGTCGGTTTTTCCGGCCAGAGGATGAATCCTCCCTTTTCCATCCATTCCTGTTCGTTTACCAATGAACCGCTTATCACATACCAAAGCGGTACAAGCGAAAGAATGGTGATGATTACGACAATGGAGGCCGCCGTCCATTGGTACACCCTTTCCGACATGCGAATACCTCCTTACCAAATTCCAGTTCCGGCCGTTCTTTTGGAAACGGCGTTCGCGACCAGGATCAGAACGAGACCGATGGCCGACTGAAACAACGAAACTGCCGTCGCCATGCTATACTGCAGTTCATTAAGTCCTTGCCTGTAAACATAAGTGTCGATAATGTCTCCAACGCTGTAGGTTGCCGGGTTATAAAACAGCAGGATTTGTTCCCCGCCCGCGCTCAGCACGCCTCCAAGAGAAAGCGTTAACAAAAAGACCATGACGTGGCGAATGCCCGGCAGCGTAATGTGCCATATTCGCCTGAGCGGGCCCGCTCCGTCGATTTTCGCCGCGTCGTACTGCGTAGAATCGACCATCGCCAATCCGGCCATGTAGATGATCGTCCCCCAGCCGATTTCTTTCCAGATAGCGGAGCTTACAATAAGCGGCCGGAACCATTCGGGCGCCATCAGAAAGTTTTGTACGCCGCCTCCGAATTGTTGAATGATCTGATTGATCAGGCCCGTATTGGAAAACAAGGCGAAAATGAGACCGTACATCACGACCCAGGAGAAAAAATGGGGAATGTACAAGATCGTCTGGCTTATCCTGCGAATGAACGTGGACTGCAGATCGTACAGCAGAATGGCCAGGATAATGGGCGGAAAAAAACCGAACAGGAGCCGCAATAAGCTGATGATTACCGTATTGGACAACACCTGATAAAATTCGTCCTTGGCAAAAATATAGGTGAAATTGTCCCAGCCCACCCACTTGCTTCCCCATACTCCGCCCAGCAGATTGTACTTTTTGAACGCGAGCACAAACTGCAGGAACATCGGATAATATCGCATCACCCCGTAATAAATCAGGATCGGGACAATCAGTAAATAAAGAAACCAGAACCTTCGCATGCGAATGATGAGCTTCGGTTGCGTATGCTTCACCCCCTCTTTGCTATTATTCTAAGGACATATCGGATTACAAAAAAGGAGGATATAATGACAAAAAGGAACATGATTTGTCCAGCTCCGTTTGAATAATTGCGGAAACCGAGCGCACGCGTTATATGTTATATGAGGGAGTGGATTCACTTTGGGCACAATCGGGCTAAACCATAAGCATTGGCCGATTTTCCTGAAAATCACTGTGGTGTTTTCGGTCATGGTAACCGTTATTATATTGGTGACGGGATTGATGTCCTACCAAATCTACCGTCAGAGCATGGAGCGGCAAATCGGCGAATTCGTTCCTCAGGTTTTATTGCAAGCGAACCGACAAGTGGAGAGCTATGTAAACGATTTGACGACGGTTTTGCAAGCCGCCCTGGTACCTCCCTACGATAAAGTAACGTTCGAAGCGTTCCGAGAAATCAACCGCAGCCAAACTACGCCCACGCTGGAAACGACGCTGAAGCTTCACGAAATGGTGGAATTGATCAAATTTCGGCTAAAGGACCGCATGCTCGGCGTAACGTTCTATACCCTGAAAGGGGACGCTTACGTCTATGAATACACGGGCGGGACGTGGATGAATGACCGACCTTATGAGTCCAGGCCCTGGTTCGGGAGATTGGACCTGGACGGTTTCTCCCCGCTTGTGCTCGGTACGGTGATGCAGCCTTCCGGCAACATCGGACATCCCGGCAACAACTTCTTCTTCTCTGTCATTCAGCCGGTCCGACTTCCCGGCAGCAAGGAGCTGATCGGCGTCATCCAGCTGTTCGGCATGTTGGAAGCGCTTAAAACGATTATGAACGGCATTGATCTCGGTCCGGGTTCCAGCCTGTACATTCTCGATCATGAAGATAACATCGTGTACGCTCCGACGCTGGACCAGCTTGGGAAGCGCTGGAATTCCGCTTACGGCATCGACGCGTCCCGAGAATCCGCCGGATCCCGTTCCGACATATTCCGGCAGGACGGCAACGCCTATCTGGTCAGTCTCCACCGGTCTCCCGAGACGGGATGGACGATTATCGGAATTACGCCCCAGCAAAATTTCAGCAAAGGAATTTCAACCGTTCGCATATGGACCGTTGTCTGGATCGTTCTCGGCGTGCTGGCGGCCGCTTTGCTGTCCATCATGGTATCCTATACGTTTACCGGCCGTTTGCGGAAGCTGAGCAGACAAATTCGCACGGTACAGCTGGATGAGCTTCATCTGAAGCTGGGCAACGTCCAGTACGACGAAATCGGCTATTTGTCCGATTCGTTTCGTACAATGATCAACCGCATCCGCAACCTGGTCGAGGAAGTTTGGAAGACGAAGCTGCTGAAGCAGGAGGCGGAAATCAAGGCGCTATACAGTCAAATCAATCCGCATTTTTTGTACAACGTGCTGGAAACGATTCGCATGACTGTAAAGAATGGCGATGCGGACGAAGCGGAGGCGGCGCTCGTCTCGCTCGGACACGTGTTCCGCTACCAGGTGCTGCAAAAAAACGATCTGGTTGCGATTCGCACGGAATTAGAATTTATCGGTCAATATTTGTACATTCAGCAGCTGCGGTTCGGCGACCAGTTGGAAGTGGAGCTTGATATTGCGCCCGAGACGAACGAGGTGCTGATTCCTCGTATGATCATTCAGCCGATCGTCGAAAATGCGCTGAAGTACGGGCGTTCGCCTTCCGATTACTCCATCCGATTGACCTTACGGGTAAATCTGAACGAAGGCCGGCTTATGGTGAAAATCATCGATGAAGGCGCCGGAATGACGCCGGACAGGCTGAACAAGGTGCTGATCGATATGGAGAAGGATTTCTCATCCGGGCATCGCATAGGTCTCGCCAACGTCTATCAGCGCATCAAACATATATATGGCGAGGACGGGAGCATGTCGATTCAAAGCGAGGAAGAAGTCGGTACGATCGTCAGCATTTCACTGTCGGCGGCCAAGTCCCATGCCGCCGATCCATCCCCGGAAGGAGCTGCTATGGATGAAAGTACTCGTCGTCGATGACGAAATAAAGATCCGGGAGGGCGTCTGCGCCATGCTGCAGGATTGCGAGCTGGCCGACATCCGTATCGAAGTGGTCGGCTCGGCCGCCGACGGGAAGAGCGCACTGAATCTGCTGAACAATTGCGACGTCGACCTGCTCATTACGGACGTGCGCATGCCCGGGTTGGACGGCCTGCAATTGCTGGAGAAGGTGCGGATGCGCTATCCCGACATGCAAACCGTCATCTTAAGCGGATACGATGATTTCGCCTATGTGCAGCAAGCTCTTCGCCTAGGCGCGGCCGATTACTTGTTGAAGCCCATTCAGAAGCAAGAGTTCGCAGCTATGCTCGGCCGACTTCTAGAGCTCAGGACCAAAGAGAGGAAAGAGACCTTCCTCGGCTGGCCGGAATTCAACGCCTTGGATGGCTTCAAAGCGGTTATCGTCGCGGACCCCGACAATCTGGACAACGCCCGGGCGCGCGAATTCGGGGACGAACAGACCGTTGCCTGGATACTGCGGAAGGCGTCTATGGAACTGTTAGAGGAAACGGAAGGCGTTTATTTGCTTAGTGAACGGAACAAACCCGATCCCTGCAATATCCTGTACGGAATTGCCGCCTCTTCCTCCGAAGCGGCGAGCCAACAGGCCCGGCGTTTCGCAGATCGTTTATCCGCTTTTTGGACCGGCAAGATGCGATTGCCGATCAGCTTCGGCATCTCTCGTCCTTTCCTTAAGGAGCAAGCGGAAGGAACTCCGTACCGGGAGGCGCTCACTGCGCTGCTTGCCCGCTTGCCGCATGGCAGCGGCGTCTATTTCGCCGGCCCTAGCCCGAACGCGGTACTCTCGCCAAGAACGGAGTCCGATCCTTTGCCACAAATCCGCGCCTCGCTTGATGTCCGCGATTACGACAGGGTATCGGATACGGTGCTCGGCGTCGCCCGCAAAGGGATGGATACGATGTCTCCCGCCGAAACTGTCGAGACGTTGGAAAAAATCATATTCACCCTCCACAACTGGGCGCTCGCGGCGGCGCCGGGCCGTATTCAGGCGAACGGTCAACAGACGGCCGATTTTGCCGCCAAGCTCCTATGGTCCCGCAGCACGGGCGATCTTCTGCAAGCCGTGGAGCAATGGATGCACGATTTATTCCTGCTCATCGACCCCGACGAGCAGGAAGGACAAATGATGAGCAGAGCCAAAAAGTATATACGCGATCACCTGCAAGAACCGATTACCTTGGAACAGCTCGGTCAAATCACGTTTACGAGCAAATCGTATCTGAGCCGGCTGTTTCGCAAGCGTACCGGCCAAACGTTCATCGAATATTTGACCGACGTTCGCATGGAGAAAGCCAAGAAGCTGTTGGCGGAACCGGGAATCAAAATCTATGAAGTAGCCGAACAGCTCGGCTACCAGGACTGGAAGCACTTCAGCCGCACCTTTAAAGACCGGACCGGTTACGGGCCGGCCGACTATCGGAGCAAGCTTCAGATCAGCGATTCGGAGTAGCTAGTAGCTTCCACGGCTGCCATCGTATCGCACCATGCCGCAACAGCTGTCGCACAACGACAAGCCTGCTGCGGCTTCCTGTCGTGGCTTCCTTGACAACGATTCTAACAGAACCTATAATTCTCCTGTCGGTTAGTTGCTTTCCGATACAAACGTATCCATTTGAATGCAGAGCCAATCTCTGCGTAAGTCGCATAAATGAACAATTTGTTGGGGAGGCGAACATTCCGGATGAAGAAAGCCAGCTCCGCCAACCCGTCACTGATTCGCGATATTAACCGTACCAGCGTGCTCGATGTCATGCGGAGGACGGGGCCGATCTCGCAAGCGGAGATTGCAAAAATATTGGCGCTCCAACCCTCGACGATTATGCGGATCATAACCGAGTTATTGGAAGAACGACTGATCGTATCTGTCGGTCAGGGCCAGACAACTTCCAAAGGAGGCAGAAAGGCAACCTTGTTGGAACTGAACAAGGACGGCGCATATGCCATCGGCGTCGATCTGAATGCCGACGAAGTCATTGCCGTGCTTCTCGACCTTAGCGGCGCCATTGTTGCCGAGGTTCGGACAGACTGTCCCTCGGAGTCTGGACCGAATCCTGTCCTGGATACGGTTAAACAATCGATCGAAGCGCTCCTTGCCCAACCTATCGTGTCCGCTGATCGAATTATAGGTATCGGTGTGTCCGTTCCGGGAAAAGTGGACAGCGTTACAGGTACGTCCGTCATAGCGATTAATTTTCGGGATTGGTCTAATGTGCCGATCGGCGAGCAGTTGGAGCAAGCTTTTCAATTGCCGGTATATGTCGAGCATGATATACGTTCCATGGCGTTCGGAGAAATGTGGTACGGCAACGAATACGATCATATGCTGTGCCTTGGCTTTCGAAGCGGCATCGGTCTCGGACTCGTTCTTAACGGCGAGCTGTATCGGGGGGGCCATCAGCTTGCGGGAGATGTTGGCCATGTGATTGTCGACCCTGACGGCCCTCCTTGCAGCTGTGGCAGACAAGGTTGCCTGGAAGCCGTCGCAAGCGAAAAAGCCATCCATAACAACGTTCGCCGCTACGTCCAACAGCATTCGCTGTCAGCGACCGGCAACCGTAAGATGACGATGGAAGAGCTGAATATTCGCTTCATTTATGAGACGTTTCGCCAAGGGCATTCCGATATCACCGCAATGATCAAGGAAGCCGCGGATTATATCGGAATGACCCTTTGCGATCTGGTTCGGGTATACGATCCCCAAGCGATCGTAATCGGCGGAAACGTCCTGGCTTCCAGCAGCGAGTTTCTGGACCTTGTACGTTCCGCGTACCAGTCCATGCAGCCGAATTATGCCGACGATATTCCAAGTATCCAGCCGGCACGGTTCGGAGAGCAAAGTATTGCCATAGGCTCGGCTTCCCTGATGCTGTCCCGGCTGTTCAAGCCAAACGGAGCGTAATTGAGCGCGATGGAACGCCGCAGATCATCGGTTTTCCTCAACTGCAGGTTTACAAGTTTCCTGCCGTCGCGATCCGGCTGTAGGCGTTGATGCTGCCGATCGAATGCCATTCGTTCGTCCTCGGACCGTCGAAATAAAGTCGGCATTCTTCCAGCTCTTCCAGGCGTTCGAGCCTCCCGCTCAAATAGTCGGTCAGCCGTTCCATCGCCGTATCCATTCTCGCCAGCGCGCCGCCGTAACGGATGTCGAGCACTTCCCAGCCGAACGGCTTGCACGTGCCCATCCACAGGTCGCGATGCGTCGCGCGAAGCGCGGTTAGACGCGTGTGCAAATCCGGAAGCACTTCGTCCGCCAGCTGCCGCAGTTCGTCGGACAGGCCGCCGTCGTAAGCCTGCTTGAGCCGCAGTCCGATTTCGCTCTTGATTTTCAGGACGCCGCATAGCCGGGCGTAGAAACCGAACAGCGGCTCGTAAATCCCGCCTCGCTCGCAAGCCGCCTCGATCTCGCGCTCCAGCTCGGCATAGTAGGCGCCCAAGCTCCGGCCTTCCGCATGCTTGTCGAACAAGCCGAGAAGCGGGTCCTGCCAAAGCAGAAACTTCGAAGGATTCGGCGGACTGTACAGGGTCAGTCGGTTCCCTTCTTCTTCCGAGATTAAATCGGGCTTCTCTAGCAGCATGAAATCGTCGAATCGGCCGCCCGTGCAGAAAGAGAACCGCGACGCGAGCTTGTTCCTGTCGACTTCGCGCGCGTAGCCGTGCTCGGCGAACAGCTGCATGCCGGGCAGGGCGCAAAGCAGATTCGTCTCGCCGCCGTTGTCCCCCCACATGGTGGCGAAAACTTCGCGGACGCCCTCGGATTTGCATACCGTAAGGGCGGCCTCCGATGTCAGCCAAGTTTTGCGGTAGCTGGGGCACAGGCCGTTCCACGTCCAGATGCCGCCCGCGAAGATCGGAACGGAGCCGAGCGTCCGGTGCTTACGGATGAAGCGCTCGTAATGATCCGCATCGTGATGGTAATAATCCCAATAGACGAAGGAGACATTGTCGGGAATGTCCGCCACGACGTTGTCAGGAAAGTCCACGGATTGGTCATAGTAGTCACCGGTCTTCGACCCGAGACGGAAATACATATCGCTCCAGATCATCGGTTTAAGGCCAAGCGCTTCGGTAATGCGCAGCACGCTCCGAAGATGCGTATTCATGATCTCGAATCGCGGTTGAACGCCGTTCTTGCGCAAATACTGTCCGAGTCCGAGGGCGTGCGCCTCGTCCATCCCGATATGGATTCGCTTGCTCCGCAGCGGGGCGGAGGCCTGGCGGATCATCTGTTCGATGAACGCGTAAGTGTCCGGTTCGCCAACGAGAAAAATGTCGTGCGTATCCCGGATGTCCGTCGCGTTATTCCACTTCAGCGCATGTTCGACGTGGCCCAGCGTCTGGATGCACGGAACGACTTCAATGCCGAAAGTATCCGCCAGATCATCGAGCGCCTTCATTTCATTGAAACTGTACTTGCCGCGCATATAACCGAAATATTCGTTGTCATCGATCGAGAACGTATCCTCGGTATAGAGCATGAACCCGTTCAGGCCCATGACAGCCATATGCAGAACGAATTGCTTTATGCTATCCAAGGACATTACGGCGTTGCGGGACACGTCGAACATCATTCCGTTGAAATCGAATTGCGGTTCTTCGCAATGATCCACCGCGACCGTCTCCCCGGCATTTCGCAGCGCTTCGATCAATAATCCCAGACCGCGAAAAAAATGAATCTTGCGCTCATATCGAAGCTCCGCTCCATGGGTATCGGCGCAAACCTCTATGCGGCCCGCCCGATGCGTAACGCGAATCGGGTAACCGTCCTCGCTTTGACGAAAGCCGAGCTTATCTTCTAGTAGCCGAACACCTTGCTCCAGATCGGCGGATAAACCGTGAAATCGAAGTTCCATCGTAATCTGCTCCCTCATCTTTAATGAAGTTAACTTTTGACGACGCTGTCGGCCAGTAATCAGGAGTAGCGAATGCGCGATCGATAGCGAGCGAGCAACGCTTCGTTATGCCGGTCGCCGCCATCCCGATTCGCGCTGACCAGCACCGGCGGCTCAATGCCCCGGGCTACGAGCTTGTCGATCACCGATACGATAAGAGCCTGAATGAGCAATATGCCGCCGATTGTCGACGAAGGACCGGTTTTCCGCCCGGAGCCGTCGTATTCGAGCAATGCGTCTCCCGGCTCTCCGCCGTTATCCAGCACGATATCGGCGATTTCGTAAAGCTTCTTCGCGCTCGGCGAGCGTGAAGCGGTCGTCGTCGAATGCCGCATCGAAGTGATGGCGACGACATGGAGACCTTTCTTCTTGCAAGCCTCGGCGACCTCGACTGGTACCGCGTTGATGCCCGAATTAGACACGACAACGATCGTTTCGCCCGGCTTGAGATCGTAGCCGGTCAGCAGAACTTCCGCGTACCCCGGCAGCCGCTCGAGCAGTGTCGCTCGGCCGACGTTCAGCTCCATCAACGAATCTTCGAGCATGGCGTTGACGCAAGCCAGACCGCCCGCGCGATTAAACGCGTCTTCAGCGATCATGTGGGAATGGCCGCTTCCGAAGACATGAAGCACGCCGCCGCCGGCGATCGAATCGGCAACGCGTTCGGCAGCTTCTTCAATCCGATCGCGCTGTGTCGTTCGAATGCTTGCGATAAGCTCGACCATTCGGTCGAAATAACGTTCCATTAAAGTCATGGGTATCCTCCCGCAATAGATTTAAATGAGTTTCTCTTCCGCGAAGACGGTCGCGGCCGCTCCCATGACGCCGGCCAGCGTTGGGAATTTCGCCTGGACAAGCTCGACGGGACTGACCGCATATCGGTAACACGCCGCGAGCTCATCGCGAGCGGGATCGAGTAAAAGACTCCCCGCCTGGCTGACGCCGCCTCCAATCACGACCGTCGTCCCACCGAACAGTTGCAAGCAGTTTACGAGACCGATTGCCAGCTTCTGCCCTGCGTCGCGAAATAATTCGGCGGCTTGGAGGTCTCCCGATGCGGCTGCCTGTGCAGCCAATTGAAGGAGGTCCGAGTCCGGACCGTCGCCTGGGCTTTGGGTTTTTCCGTTCAGTCGCATGCGCATGGCGGGAGCCGAAACGTACTTTTCCAGGCAGCCTTTGTTACCGCACGTGCAGGAGAGGCCGTCGAATGCGATGCTCATATGGCCCAAATTCAAGGAGGATACAATGCCGGCGCGATACGGCTCGCCATTCACGAACAAGCTGGCTCCAATCCCCGTTCCTATACACACATATAGAAAATTCGGCAAACCTTGGGCCGCACCGTAGTGCTTCTCGCCAAGCGCTCCCGCGAGCGCATCGTATTCCAGGTAAACGGGAACGCCTCCGGGCGGTTTCACGAAGCTGTCGAGCGCGACATTCTCCCATTTCAAATTCACCGCGTGCAAAATCTTGCGATTGCGAGTATCCAATAGGCCTGGGCACGACACGCCGATTCCGGCGATGCGGCAGCCATGCGGCAACCGTTGGATAAAGCGATCAACGTGTACGGACAAGGCGCGGATGTCGGCTCGCCCATCCGGGTTCTTCTGCAGAGGAACGGATTCTTGCGCAAGCAACTCTCCGTTAGGCCGGACTGCTCCAAGCTTCAAGTTCGTTCCGCCAATATCTACGCCAATGGCAAGCTCACGCCCAACATTCATAATCGATAAGGCTCCATCCCGTTTATCTTAGTTTCTTTCGGAAAGCAACTAATTAAAATTTAATGGACATCGTTGTACTTGTCAATTCATTTTTTTGATCTGGGCAACGCAAATAGAGCCGCCCGAAGGCGGCCCCGAATAGTGTCATGATGTTTTCCTGCACGTTCCGCGTGAATCCAAAAGCATTAGACTGAGGTTCTTGATTTGACGCTGTATTTGCGTTATAAATCGTCAGCTTTGAAAATAAGTTTTAGACTCATTTCGTCACCGTGCTTTGAGATCGGAAAAGTCAAATCGAACAGCAAAATCGCGAGCAGTATCGGCTTCGGGTACCCTCTACTTGCTGCAGGATCGACAGCGGCTGATCAGGAATAGGCACCTGATCGAACGTTTTCATGTTATCTGCGAGGCACTTCTACCTTTTGGGACAGCCTCTTCTTCTATCCATTGCGAACCGCGCGTTTCCGCGTGATCGGGTATCTTTTATCCCTTCACGGCCCCCGTCGTCATACCGGACACCATATATTTTTGTCCGATCATGTAGACTAGCACAACGGGAATCGAAGTCAAGATGAGATCGGCGAAGATCAGATTCCACTGCGAGCTATACATGCCCTGGAATCGATACACCATCATCGGCATCGTCCATTTGTCCGCATTCGAGAAATACAGTTGGGTTGTCACGTCATTCCATACGCCCATAAAATTGAAGATCATTACCGTGATCGTGGCGGGACGAAGCAATGGCAAAATAATGACAAAAAACAGTCTCAGTTTCCCGCAGCCGTCGATTATTCCCGCTTCGTCCAACTCCTTGGGCACCGACTTCATAAAACCCGTATACAAAAATACGCTGACGGGCATCGTCATGGACAACAGCACCACGATCACTCCCGTGTACGTGTTGATCAGGTTAAGCCGCTGAAGCAGGAAAAACGTCGGGATAATGGCGCTGGGTAAAACGATGCCGGACATAAACAAATAGTAGGCGAAGGATGTAAACTTTGTTCCGATCCGGGAGATTGCGAATGCAGCCATGGAAGCGAACAGCAGCGCCAGCGCGCCGATTACGCCGGTTAACAGTAGTCCGTTACTCATGGCCTGAACGATGTTCGCTTCCGCAAACACTTTCGCGTAATTAACGAATTGCCACTTGTCGGGAAACCCGAGACCGAAGAACGCCGCCTCCTTCTCCGTTTTGAAAGAATTGACGACAACCATCCATACCGGAAATATAAAAAAAGCAGCGATGAGAAAAACGGCAAGCTCAAGTAGCCGCTTTCCATATTTTTGTTTGCGTAAGCTAGAGTTCAATTTCCAACCTCCTCATCGTTGCAATGAGAATAAACGTAAACAAACAAACGATCATTGTAAAAACAAGCCCCACCGCGGACGAATACCCCAGCAGACCGGCCCCGAAATTTTTGAAAATAAGCGTGCCGAACACTTGCGTGGCATCGTTCGGACCGCCGTTCGTGAGCGCGTAAACATGTCCGAAAACTTTCAGGCCACCTACGAACGACAACACGATATTAACGGTGATAGAAGGCATGATGAGCGGCAGGGAAATATGTCTCAGCTTCTGCCAGAAACCGCACCCGTCGATGTCGGCAGCCTCGTAATAATCTTTGGGCACCGTCTGCAATCCGGCCAAATACAATAAAATGGTCACACCGATGGACGACCATACGGCCATCACAACGATGCTGTTCATGGCATATCTTGCGTCTACAAGCCATTCCTGAGCCAGAAATCCGAGGCCGATCGCCCGCAATGCCTGATTGATCGGACCGAACTGCGGATGGTACAACGCGCTGAATATTGGAGCGATGACCAGAATGCTCAATGTGGTCGGAATGAAAAAAACGCTCCTGTATAAGCTTTGCAGCCGCAATTTCATATTGAGCACAAGCGCGATCAGGATACCGAGTACATTGGTCAGAAGAACACTGACGAAAGTAAAGTAAAACGTATTGACGATGGAAGTCGCAAAAATCGGCTCATCCAACATCATCTTGAAGTTATCGAGTCCGTTAAAATGAATTTCGGTGATTCGGTAGGTGGACCAGTCGGTGAACCCGAGGATGAGGCTGAGTAGACTCGGAAAAATAAAAAAAACAAGGTAGAAAGTGAGCGCCGGCAACAAAAAGGAGCGTGTGTAAAACCTTGACGGACTGTACTTTTTCATAAGCTTCTCCTGTTTAAGCAACGGACCCTGACGGCTCAGGATCCATTGCTTATGGGTTTATTCAGTCATCGCTAGCATTTAGAATCCGGGAACCTTCTTGACTTTGCTCAATTTGCTGTATTCGGCATACCACTCGTTAAGCCCGCTATCGACCGACTTGCCGCTCCAGAGCGATCTCATCGCGCCCGAGAAATCTCCAACATCGATTCCGGATCCCGGGACTGCGTTGCGGATCGCATCGATGATATTGTCGGTTGCCTTGGCCGTCCCGCTGTCAATCAACCCTTGCATCTCCGCATCCCAACTGCTGGCTTTCGTCTCAATCCCTGCGTCGTTGACACCCGGCACGATTTCGTACATAGCCTTCATGACTGCATCGGACATGACGTAGTCGATGAATTCGATAGCCGTTTCCTTGTTCTTCGCGTTCTTCGGAACGAAGAGTCCGTTGCCGGAGCCGCCCTTGGTAATGCCGAGATCCGCCGCGTCGTCGCCCCAGTTGACGGCCGTCATCCCCAGGCTGTCCACCTTGTCTTTGTAATTTTTGTCGAAGTCGGCATATAACCAATCGCCGCCGAATATCATTGCCGTCTTGCCTTCCACGAGGGCTTGTTCCGCCATAGCGATCGTCGTGGAAAGATGATCATCGTTCGTATAATCTTTGTCCCGCAGCGCAAGCACTCGGTTCACCATGTCGATCAGCGCGGGCTTTTCGGAAGGCTTAGCCTTGTTGGTAGCCAGTTCCATCGCCAGGTTGGGGTCTTGCGCAGCCAAATAGTTGCTTCCCGTGTAAAACAGAATTTGTGTCGTCCAGCCCTCTTTATTCGACAAGACGAGCGGCGTTACTCCAATCTTCTTGAGCGCCTCGCAAGCATCCAGAAACTCCTGATAGGTCTTGAACGGCCCGGAAATGCCCGCTTGCTGAAACAGGTCCTTATTGTAAATGAGGCCTTGTATGGAGTTGGCGCCGTATGGCGCGGAATAATACTTTCCGTCTTCGATGCTGGCGTAGCCAAACTTCTTTGCTCTTTCAAGGTCGATTTTCTCAGTCCAAGGCCCGTCAAGCGGTTCCAGTTGATCCTTGTTGAAGTTGGTAACATTCGGCCAGATCGCGAATACGTCCGGCGTGTCTCCGCTGGCCAGCTTCGTATTGATGATGTTGACAAATTGATCGTCGGGGAAAATTTGCGCGTCCACTTTGTTGCCCGTCTCCGCTTGATACAATTCGATCGCTTTCTGAATGTTGCCGGATGCCCACCATGCATTAAAAGTCGTAAAGGTAATCGTCACGGGCTCTTTATCCATCGGAGCGCTCGATTCCGCGGCCGGCTCGGAGCTCGCCGCTGCGGATCCAACGCTCGGACTTGCCTTGCCGTTATCGCCCCCGTTGCCGCATGCCGCCGCCAGCAATACCAATACCGAGCACAGGAAAACCGTAAGCGCGCCTTTCATCTTCGTTCTGGCTGATTTCGTTTTCAAAATACGACCTCCCTTTAATTTTGGATCTGATTTCAATAGTAAGGGCGCCGCAGCCGCTTTCAAATGCACTAATGCTAGGGCGAAGGATGGACATTTTTAGACCGGCTATCTGATCGTTCTCATGCTGACGTCGTCTACATAGAAGTCTCCGGTATCGTCGGCGTTGCCTCTCACGTAAAATTTCGCATAATTCAGCTTGCCGGTCCACGTTAGCATAATTTCACCGGACACCTTGGTCCATATCGTGTCGTCCGCCTTGCCGTTGATGACGAACCAGTGATCCCCTGCGTCGTCATTGGTCATTACGTAGACCAGCGCATTTTTTCTTCCGGTTCCGGATGCGGTTCGAACATAGGCGGAAATATCATAGATTTTCCCGTTCCCGCGCTTGAGCGCCTCTGCCGTCACATCCTGGCTGACATCGCTCGAGTCGGTCCATCTATGCGTAACGCCTATGCCGTATCTATCGTAATCTCCGTAGTTGAACGGTGCCTCCGTATGCGGCACTGTACTTATGTTCGCGAGCGCCGGCGTCCAATAGGCTGTCCCCTGCTCCAGATCGAAATTGCGCAATAACTCCGTCTTCCAGCCTTTCGTATACAGCGCATCGTAAGTGCTATCGGGTCTCGAGTCGCTGTGCTGCTTGGGCGCCGTCGTAAATACATCCCTGATCGCGTCCAGCCACTTGAAGCCATACTGGTTGGTCGGCAAAATGCTGTGCCCTTCTCCGAATTCCGACCAATTGTCCATGAACACCATCTTGCTTGCCAAGGAAGTCGAAGCGTAGCTCGGCCAGTAGGTATCTTTGACGTATTGGAGCGTGTATTTGAACTGCTCGGGGACGGTCATCGTTTGCCAGCTCACATAGTACCAATAGCGGTTGTCCCACATATTGCTCGGCGAAGCGATCGCGCCGATCCCCGTCGCATCGACCGTCGACTTCCATGAAGCAAGCGTGGCGGGCGAGTCTGACCCGGCATAGGCGTATACGTAATCGAACCCGGAGTCCTTGATATCCTGTACCCGCCACGACGGCGTGCCGGGACGATACTCATTGACGAATATCGCGCCGGACAGCAGGTTGCCCTCGCTGTCGCGCTGCGTAGCCAGCCATGACCGTGCTTGATCCAATACGGTGTTCAAGTTAGCTTTGCCGCCGAACATCGTTGCCATCTCTCCGTTATCGTAAAGGAAGAGAACCGGCTTGTTATTGAACTTCACGTAGTTCGGGTTGCGGAAATACCTTTCCATTAAATAGGGCAAGTAGGCGTTCAGGAACTCGTCGGCGTCGCTGAAGCTCATCGTGTTCGTAGGCGCGATCGTTGCGGCGAACTTCACTTTGCCGGCGAATTCGCGGGATCTGTCCAAGTACGTGTCCAGCCACAAAATATGGCCGGTCTCGGGCACATCGATGATACCGACTCCGGTTCTTCCGCGTTCCGAAAACTGGCTTATAAAATCGATGCCGTGCTCCGCCAAGTATTTGATTTGCCAGTCGATCGATTCCGGCGTATATTCATCGATAAAGCCCAAGTAAGGCGTCTTGTCCGACTGCTTTAATTTGGCTTGCGTTCTGTCCCATGTCTCGTAGACTGAAGAAAAATATTGCCAGCCCTGCATGCCGACATAACCGCTTGAAGGATTGTTAACGGCGTCCACGTAAGGTACCGTCGACGGATAATAGGACGCTACCCGAACATAGTTGAAGATCAGATGACCCTCGGAAGGAACGGTCAGGCTCAGCTTGTCGATCTGGGTTACGGCATTGCGGAACGGAACATCGGTCGCGCATCTGATACCGTTCACGTAGATCGTAGCCGTGTCCGTCATAATATTCGCTTCGACGACGAAGGTATAACTGACGTTCGCTTTGTAGTTGTCCCACAGCTTCTGCTCGACGCCCGCGCTGTCGACGTAATACAGGCTGCCGTTCGCGCCTCCGGCCGTCTTGATGACTACGGCGTCCGTGCCGCCGTTACCGATGGAGAAAGACACATGATCCATCTTGACGGGTAGGATGAAATCCATCTGATATTCGATGACGCCCGTCGCCGCCGTGAAGTTTTTGTAAACTTTGTAGCTGCCGGAGCCCGAACCTTTATGCATATCGACCCCGGAAGTGCTCGTAAAGCCATTGCCCCAATTGGCCGTCGGTCTCCTGATCGTGAGGCTGGATCCCGAAGGAACCGTACCTTCCGCCGAATAACCGATCGGAGCCGCCCCCACAGGTTCCGAGGCAAATTCATCGTACACGTAGCCGATTTTGTACAACCTCATTCGAAGCAGCATTTTCGTTGTGGCCGCATCGGTCGTGCCCACATATGCCTTGTTGATTTTCACCTTGCCGTTCAGAAAAGGGCGGTTGGTCGCTTTGGACACGCCGTCGACCCAAATATCGTATTGCCGCGTGTCCATATTCACCATCACGAGTACCCGGTAATCTTTGCGCGGCGCAATAGCCTGGATGCTTGTCATGCTGCCGTCCGTATTTACATAATTTAAATTTCCACCGCTCGTCACAAACTTGATCGCGTTATCCCCGGACACGCCACCCATGCCGTCCGCCAGCGCCCATTCGATACCGTTGGCCGGTGAGGCGTCGAAGGCGATCTTGAACTCCCACTTCAACACCCCGGAAGTCTGCTCGGCGATCGTACGTCGGGCCGATACGGAGGCGTCTGTTTTATTGTCGATGACATATGCTTCGTAATCGAACCTTAAGTAAAACCAGTCGATATCCACGCTCCCCGAGCTGACCGTATTCACGACATCCCATCTGATGCGTTTAATGGTGCCGGTCCAGCCCGCATTCGCGCCCATGTCCACATTGTACTCCTTGCTGCCGCCGTCATTGGCACTAATCGTCACCGTGACGGATTTGCTTTCGTCCCACACCGGGTCGCTGTCCGTAATGAAATAGATTTTGCCGACTGTATCCGGCGTGTTGTTCTTGATGTTGAACTGTACATATCTTGCCGACTGCGCGTCAATACCAAGATTGTCGGACGACATCATGTACGGGTCCGATCCCGTAATATTGAAATGCAATGCCCCGCCCGATACGTTCAATGTCGAGGAAGAAGCCGCGCTCCAGCCCTGCGTGTCGGATATGAAATCACTGGATAGCCCGAAGCCTTGTCCCACCATCTCATTAAAGTTCCGTTCGAAGTTCCACCATTTCGTCTTGTCGCTGACATGCCCGATGAATTGCCCCCCGTTCTCCTGGAACTCCCAACCGTGCAACGGATTCAGGATGAGCCAGCCTTCACGAACTTCCCAATTCTGCCTAGACGTATCGGCCGATTGGGTAATGACTACGTAGTCTATATTCGTGCTTCCGCTTGCTTGATGCCGCGACGGCTTCAGCCTCAATTGCTTGATCGTCCCGCTCCAGTATGGATTCTGGCTCAAGCCGATCACGTACTCGGTGTACCCCGCATCGTTTTCTTTCACTATGAATTTTTGGCTCTTCTGCTCATCGAAGGTCGTATCCGCCGTCGTCGTCCAATAAAGCTGCGCAATATTGGAGCTTGTGTTGTTCTTCAGTCTGATCTTTACGTACTTGTATTCACCGGCGTTCAGATTGACGTTGTCGGGAGAAGCGATCTCGGGGCTTGTCCCCGCGTTGGCCATGGTCAAGCTTCCGCCGGAAGCCAAGACTGAAGCGTCGGATACCGCCGTCCACCCATCCGCACTCGACGTGAATTCGTAGGCAACGTCCGCAACGATGCTTCCCGTATAAATGCCCACCAGATCGAGAGACGACGTTCCGGAGGAAGCGCCGTTCTGCGGGTCGATGCGAATTTGACGCAGTGTCCCCGTCCACTCGCCGTTACCGCTCATATCGACGATATAGTCCGTGTAATCGGGATCGTTGGCGGTAAGGGTGAAATGAACCGATTTGCTGTCGTTCCATGTCGTATCGGTATTCGTAATGAAATAAAGAGTACCCGTCGTGGCCGAAGTGCCGTTGCGCATTCTGACTTTCACATATTTATACGCAGCCGTGCTCAAATTCAAGTGATCTATCGTTTTGATGTTGGGGTCCGCATTCGTCATGCTTAAGTTCAAGAATGAATTAGCGGAGCTTACCGTAACACCTTGGAAATCATTGAAGCCATCCAGGCTGCCGTCCATAAAATCGAACTCTACATCTTCTGTCGTTGAATCGGGATAGACGCCTATACTGTCGATAGACACCGTCCCACTGGAGGCGCCATCCTCGGGATCGATTCTAAGCTGGCGAATCGTTCCCGTCCAAGCGGCCACCGTGCTCATATCGAACAAATACTCGGTATAGTTTGGGTCTTGGGCTCTAACATTGACCACCTTCATCTTTGTGCCGTCCCAACTGGCGTCGGCTGTCGTAATGAAAAACAAGGAAGAAGTCGTTCCCGCCGTTCCGTTTTTCATTTTAATCTTTACGTACTTATACACGGATGCGTCGATGTTCATGTTGTCTACGCTCTTGAACTGCGGATCGTCATAGAAAATGTCAAGATTCAGCTTCCCGTTGGCGACGGTAGGCGTCGCTCCTCCGAAACTGTTGAAGCCTTGAAAATCGTATACCGTCGGACTCCCTACCGTGCTTGTGTAGAAATCGAACAAAATCGGTTCCAGGCCGGGGCTTCTGATCTCCTTGATGTGCGCGCTGGCCGTCTTGGCGCTTGCAGCGATCATTCCCGCAACGAAAAGCAAAACAATAAAAGCATAGACCCCTAACTTTCGCGATCGACTTTTCTCCATTCCTGCTTCCACTAGTCATTCCCCCCGCGTTAAATAATAAAGCGCTTTCATTTGTCCCTATTATAGACGAGTGACATCTATGTTTTGAATGGATAAATGCTATTTATCGGGATGGATTTTATTACGGACACAGGATGGACAAAACGATTGGGCGGGGATGGACTTTTTTTAGACAGGGCGAATCGGGTCCCGGTTCCTCTTGAAAATTCCATTCGATTGTTTATGATAGGTATACGGCAGGTCGGGAAAGAGGGAGATGGCAACGTACCCGTGAGGCTGAATCTGAACAAAGACTTCTCGTTCCGCTGGAAAATATTCATTTTCTATACGTTGTTCGTCTCGTTTCTGCTGACCGCGCTAACCGTCTCGTTCTACATCTACTTCAGCAAAGTGCTTACCGATAACTCCGTCAAGCGCATGGATCAATCCGTCCAACGAATTTCTGAGCAGTTGGACACTATGCTGGAAAATATGGATGACATTACGAAAATTCTTCTTTATAGCAAAGATTTGCAAGACATATTGCTGGATACATCCGCTTTCTCTTCTGTCGACAGCAACTATTTCGATATCCATCCGGATCATGCCAGAAAAGTGAACGAAATTATCATTTCCATCCTCGGCACGAACAACATTCCGGCTAAAGTCAGCATCTTCAACGGAAAGTACAATCGGGTTTATTTGTCTACAAGACCCGACAGCAACATGAATCCGCAGACAAACCAGTTGGAATTTCCTTGGAAGCCCGTTCTCGACCGGAAGGATACCTACGCCCTCACGCTACCGCCGCATCGCGATCCGTGGTCACCCCGTCCCGACGCTCCTTATGTCGTGTCCTTCATTCGCAAGGTGCTGTCAACGACATTAAGAGGGCAAAGCCTGGAGCTCGGGTATATCGAAGTTCAGCAAGCGTACGATATGATCGTCAAAATCGTGGAACCTTCGCTGTCCGATCCTACGAAAATTTATATATTGGACGACCAGGGCTCCGTTATCTATCCGATCGATCACCTAGACGCCGGGGATGCTCTCTTCTACTACCGCGAGAGCAAAGATCTGAAAACTTTAGGGGCCTATGAAACGCATAATCCGCGCAACGGCCGTGACGAATTGATCTATGCCACCGTATCTCCGGAAAACCGGTGGACGATCATGCAAGTCATGTTCAAAAGCGATTTCACGGGGGCGGTGCGCAAGTTTCAGCTCGTCATCTTATTCGCCGGTTTGCTGCTGCTCATATTCACTTTGTTCGTCATGTTTCTCATTTCCGCTTCCCTTACCGCGCCGTTGCGCAAGCTTCATAGATCGCTCAAACACGTTTCCTTGCAAACCCCGGCTCTCAGCATCAGCTTGCCAAACACCGAGAATGAGATCGTCTTCTTCGTTCTCGCGTTGAACAAGATGATCGCCCGGCTGCAGGAATCGATGAATCAAACGATCGAAGCCCGGTCCAAAGAAGTCCAGGCGCACTTCCAAGCTCTGCAGGCGCAGATCGATCCCCATTTTCTTTATAACACATTAATGGGCATTAGCGCGGTTGCTCAGGAAGAAGGCAATCCGAAAGTGATCGAAATGTGCTTGCGCTTGTCCAGAATGCTTCGCTACGCGGGATCATTCGAATCTTCCATCATTGAGATGTCTGAGGAAATCAACCATACCATGAACTACGTCCATCTCTACAAATTCCGCTATGAAAACCATCTGCAATATGAATTTGTGCTGGACGACAACATACGCCAAGTTCAAGTTCCCAAACTTATCCTTCAGCCTTTGATCGAAAACTGCTTCTCCCACGGCTTTGCCAACCGGAAGCCTCCTTATCTGCTCAGCATCAAAGGGACGGTAACGGGCACCTCCTGGGTTCTGCACGTAACGGATAACGGTTCCGGTTTTCAGGCGGACGTACTGGAGAGACTTCAACGGCAAATGCGGGAATATGACTACAGCTTGCAAAATAACGACTATGAGAACAAGCTAACATTCGGCGGCATGGCTATATGCAACATCTACGCGCGCCTCAAAATCGTGTACAGAGAGCAATGCATTTTCGAGCTTTCAAACAACGAAAACGGAGGAGCGACGGTTACGATCGGCGGGAAAATTACATAAACGGGGGAAGTCGTACCATGCATCGTTATTCTGTCGTTGTCGTTGAAGACGAGCCGCTGATTCTCCGCAGCATTAAGAGAAGCATCGAAGAGGCGCATTCGGGTTTCCGCATCGTCGGGGAAGCCACGAACGGAGAGGATGCCCTTTCCATCCTTGAGCATACGATTGCGGACGTCGTCTTTACGGATATCCGTATGCCGGTCATGGACGGGCTCGCTTTCATCGAGCGGCTGCTCCTGCGGGGCAACCCGACGAAAATCGTTATTCTCAGCGGCTACAAGGAGTTTGAATACGCAAAAAAAGCCGTCAGGTTCGGCGTCGAGGAGTACTTGCTCAAACCCGTCAGCAGCGAGGAACTGAGCGCGCTCCTTTCTCGTATTTATAACGAGTTGGAAGAGAACGGAGGCCGCATGCGTCGCGAATTGCTGACATCGATCGTTAACAGCGGCGGCGTCGCTCTCCCCGACCCGGCAACCGTCGATAAAGAGCTGGGAAGCGGCTCCTCTTTCTCCTCTCTGCTGGTCTGCTCAGGTTCATCCAGCAAGTTTGCCAGCAACTGGCTCACACCGGCCAAGGACTACTGGCTGAGGACGGATTTGGCCGCCCTGGTATCGCGCCTGCTTCCTTTTCCCACCGATCATTGGGTGATCGACCTTGTGGAACGGAACGAGAAATTAGTCGTCATCCGCAATGATTCTAGGCCGTCATACACGTCGGAGACGCTGGATGCGCTCGGCAGATCCCTCTATGAGGCCTTGAATGAAGAAGATTTCCCTGTCACCGTAGTCATCGGCAAATGCGGGTCCTCCGCAACGGATCTTTTCTATGTGCTGCAACGGCTTCGCATCGCATTGGCCAAAAGCATTGTGTTCGGTCGCTCCAGCCTAATTGCCACCGACTCGGTCGACACGCATCTCTATGCCGAACCCTTGATCGACCCGAATAGGGAAAATCTTTTTCTTACTTTCATTAAAAACCATCATTTCGAACCTTTCATGAATGAATTCAAGTCGCTTCTCGAAGAATACGCGGACAAGCCAGCTCCCCAAATCAGACTGGAAAGCTTGCTGAAACGCATAGTCAGCCTGTTCCATGACAGCAACGGCGTCTTATCTCAAAATAAGCTGATGGAAACGGAGCTGGAAATCGACGAGTTGATCAGCAATGCCTATCGTTATTCCGCCATCCAGGGAAGCATGCTGCTTATAATCAAGGATCTGTTCGCCAGCCGCAAGAAAGCGGTCTTCGATAAGACGGATCATAAACAGTTAATAGCCCAAGTCGAAGACTACATCCTTCACAACTATTCTCGGCCGATATCGCTGCAGATGATCGCGGATCATTTCGGGCTCGTGCTCCCCTACTTGAGCAGCTTGTTCAAAAAGCACAAAGGAGTGCCCCCCATGGAATATATGATTCAAATGCGCATCGAGAAGGCGAAGGAACTGCTGCGTATCTATCCTCCTCTTACTTTGAAAGAAATTGGCGTATCCATCGGCTACGAAGATCCCTATTATATGAGCAGGATATTCAAATTGGTTACCGGCCTGAATCCTTCCGAATACAGAAAGCAAGCGGGACAAACCTGACTTGAACCGAAAAATGCGTTAAACAGTAGAAATGGCGACGTTGGGAAGGTTATCCCTGCGTCGCCATTCTTCGACCTTGGTCAATTGCCGCTTAGTTCTCGTAATGACCGTCGTCCAGTTCACGTTGTTCGTGGATAATTGGATCGTGAAATCCTTAGGGGAACCCTTTGCCTACGTATCGGCTTCGTAGCGCTTCGTTATTCCACTATGGAATTATCTCCTATAGAACACCGGGGAGAATTGTACAACGGCCTCCAATCCAAATATTATTTCCAATTATAATTGGGATAAAGTATTCATTTTCATTTCGGTTCTTTGGTCCAATATTATGACCAGTCGTGTAGATTCCGACATTCGGGGCGATCATGCAATCATCGCCTATACGGACCTCTTCACCTATACTTCCGAACAGTTCTCTAATCAAACCTTCCTTTGAAGTTCATTCGTTCCCCGTTCGTAGTAGACTTTTTCTTTTTTTTCGCTCATGGCTTCCTCCTGGTTCAACTAAGTATACCCTACCCAGCATAAGCATTGATATTAAACTGCCCGTTCATATTATTCCCATTCAAGTCTATATGGCAAATGGGATCGTTTCCGCTTACTAAGGCGCTATTTTCTTTGTATTACGCCATTTTCTCCAGCATCGCTCTTAGTGACGCCCGCCGTACCTTCTGACGCGCAGATCGGCCTGTTCCTTATGTCCCATGAAACGTTCGATCTCGCAAAGTCTCGATACATATTCGCCTACCGCGACGCTCGCCTCGGGCGTGCAGCGCTGGTAAGTGCAAGTCTTTAAGTATTTGCCCACCCACAAGCCGCCCGTATAACGCGCAGCGCCTTTGGTCGGCAGCGTGTGGTTCGTGCCGATCGCTTTGTCGCCATAGGCAACGTTCGTTTCCGGGCCCAAGAACAGCGCGCCGTAATTGTGCATATTGTCCAGAAAATAATCCGGATTTTCCGTCAGCACCTCGACATGCTCGCAGGCAAGCCGGTCGGCTTCCCGCAGCGCTTCTCCCGTACTCTCCACAAGCATAATAGAACCGTAATCCCGCCAAGCGACACCCGCGATATCCGCCGTCGGCAATTTAACCAGCTGGCGCTCGATTTCCTCGAGCACGGCCTCGCCCAAAGTCTCCGATGTCGTTATGAGTGTTGCCGGCGAAGTCGGCCCGTGCTCCGCTTGACCGAGCAAATCGACGGCGACCATCTCAGCGTCCGCGGTATGATCGGCGATGACCAACACCTCGGTCGGTCCCGCGAACAGATCGATTCCCACTTTGCCGTATAGCTGCCGTTTTGCTTCGGCGACGTAGGCATTGCCGGGGCCAACCAACATATCCACCGGCGAGATCGTCTCCGTCCCGTGGGCCATCGCCGCGAGCGCCTGTATTCCGCCAAGTAGATAAATTTCGTCCGCACCGGCCATCGCCATTGCGCAAACGGTTTCTGCCGGGATTTCTCCGTTGATCGGCGGCGTGCACGCGATCACCCGCCGAACGCCGGCCACCTTTGCGGTCAGAATGCTCATATGAGCGGAAGCCACCATCGGGTATCGTCCGCCGGGGACGTAGCAGCCTACGTTTTCAACCGGAATGTTTTTGTGTCCAAGCACGACGCCCGGCAACGTCTCGACTTCCAAGTCATGAATGCACTCCCGCTGCCGTTCGGCAAAATGCCGCACCTGCCGCTGCGCGAAAGCGATATCTTCCTTCACTCTTGCGGGAACGCTGTCTACGATCGCCCGAATCTCCGATTCGCTCAGACGGAAACTGGCTGGCGACCACCGGTCGAATCGCTCGGATAGCCTTCTTACCGCTTCATCCCCGTTAGCCGAGACATCGTCCAGGCAGCCTCGCACCGTTTCGAATACTTGCGGATCAATACGGAACGAATCCGCGTCGCCGCTGCTTTTCCCCTGCTTCATCCATACCGCCATATCCATCTCTCCCCGCTTATTTTCCTTTGCTCCGCAGCTTCTTGAAATCGATGAACGGAATGGTCTTGCCGCCTGCAGAGACCGATTCCACCGAAAGCGGGAACACGGAGCTCCAGGTTGCCGCATCGTATACGTCCACAACGGGTCTTCTACCTTCCTGGATAGCCGATAGGAATTCCTCCAACACCAGAAAATCGCTGCCCCCATGGCCGGTCATCTCCGCTTCGTCTTTCCAACGGCGCCACACGGGATGTTCCCACCGCTCCTTATGCCGCCATAACGATTCCCATTGCGGATGAGCGGTCTCCGATTCTCCCTCCAGCCAAATTAACGGATCTTCATTGTCGTGTCTCCCGGACAAATAGGCACCGGAAGTCCCTTGCAGCGCATAATGCGTCATATTATGAGGACGAGCGGATTGCACATCGTATTTCAGGGTAATTAACGCTCCCTTCTTCGTGCGCAGCATCGTGACGGTCGAGTCGCCCAAAGCCCAGTAATGGGACTTGGCCCCGGGATGTCCATCGCCGAAATGCTCATGGAAATATTTCGTGGTAGCGCGGCTTTTGGATACGAACGTGGTCAGACTTTCCAACTCGTCTCCGCCTTCCTGCCCGATGCCAAGCCACATCGCGACCGGACCTAAAGAATGAGTCGGGTAGGTGCAGCCGTTGTAATCCCGGAACAATTGTCCGCGCCAAGTCAAGCTGCCGTCGGGGGAGTGAAGCAGCTCCCGGCAATCGTGAATATAGCCGCATTCCGCATAAGTAATCTCCCCGAACAAACGTTGACCTGCCATGTGGCTGACCATCATGTTCGGTCGCATGAAGCAATAGTTTTCCGACATCATATACGTAAGCCCCGTTTGCTCGACCGTCTCGATCAGCTCCCAGCTGTCCTCGATCGAGGTGGAAGCGATGACCTCGCTAATGACGTGTTTTCCGGCTCGCAGCGCCTGAATCGCCTGTTGTGCATGATAAAAAAGCGGCGTAGCCAGAAACACGGCATCCACTTCTTTGTCCTCCAACAGCTTTTCGTAATCGACGTACGTCTGTATGTGGGGCGACTCTTCCTTCCATTTCGCCAGAACGGCCTCGTTAAGATCGCAAACGGCATACAGCTCCACCCGCTCTGCAAGCGTTTCCAATGCCTTCTTGAAGTTTCCTCCTCGTTGTCCGCCGACAATTGCCAATGCTATTCGCTTTTTCAATGCTCATCCCTCCGCTGTCTGCGTTGATCTGTCGGTTCTCTTTCCTTTCAGCTCGCAGAGCAAAACCGCTAACGACCGGACAAGCTCCTCGTCCGCCCCCGGCGCATAAGGACTCGTATCTATCTCGTATCCGCCGAATGAATAATCTGCACGAGTTGGCAAGTACCCTTGCCAGCCATTCGAATAACCGCTGACTAACGTATGGGAGAAAGGGGACTGTCCCCTTACCGCGATACCGATTTCGGCGAAAATTTCCGCCGGCAAACCGACAAGCGCCGTGTCTCCGATCCGCACGAGGTGAACCTCCATATCCAAATGGGTTTTTCCGCCGTATAATTCCGAGCGTCTTAGCACGAAATAAGCTCTTTTGGCTTGAAAAGTGACCCTCTTGATTTCTTCGTCGGAAGCTCCGCTCCCCTGAAGTCTCTCTAATTCATGCGTATAACTTGTCGCCTGCGCTCTAGCCTCCTCAATCGGCAGTTGCTCCCTAAGCGGCAGCCGAACGACGGCGGCGCAGACCGCGAAGGGGGAGTCCGCGACCGATGGAGGCACCATTCTCCATAACCCCAACGGCGCGCCGGATTCCACGACGCCTTCAAAAATAGGTTCGGAGTGCGGCTCCGCGCTGAGCTCTGTCAGTACTTTGGAGGCTTCGTAACCAAGCGCCGTCCCGATACGCTTCATCGCTTCGAGGTTCGTCCGGAACCCTTCCGGACCGGGACCGATATTGCCGGCCGCCCCTTGCAGGAATAGACAGGTGCCGCCGATCAGGCTTTCGACGACTCGCTTGGTCACTCCCGGATATTCGGGACTGTGCCGTTTGTTTTCAAAACCGAGCATCGTCGGATGACAGGCATAATGCACGATGCTGAGCACGGCATTGCCGGAGCGGTCATCGAAGCGGATAACGCTGACGGTCGGATCCGTAATCCCGTCGGGATTGTAGCCGACAACTACCCTGCCTCCCTCCAACATCTGCCGCCTGTTCTTGCCGATTCGGCTCATTCCGGTTCCCGTTCGAGCCGTTGCTTCTACCCTTCGGCCAGCCGCCTCCATAACGGCCTCGACCGTTTGGATGCATATCTGTTCAAAGTAGGCGGTGATCGTGTCATGATGGTTCGGATAATACTCGCTCTGCAGCATAGGCGCCGAGTGGGTATGCGTCGTCGATACGCGGATATGCGCAACATCGAATCCCCCCTTCATCGCGACTCTTCTGCGGATTTCGTCCGCCTGGGTCATATCGAAATGGCTTGTATCGACGTCGATGATCACGGTCGCCGAATTCTCGTCCCCGATGACGGCTGCGGTAGTCCACAAGTCGGCCTCGATATCAATCGCCTCGACATGCGTCTGCGCCCCCCACCCTGCGTGAGGGATGTTTATCGGGGGATTTATATTTCGTCTGGCTACCCCTACGGTTAACATGAGAGAAGTGGCTCCTTTCCATATTGGATTACTTAACCGTCCAACCGCCGTCGACCATCAGATTGGCCCCCGTGACGAAGGCTGCCTCGTCCGACGCCAAATATACCGCCATGGCGGCGACGTCCGCCGGTTGCCCGACTCTTCCCGTCAAACACTTCGTCATATAGAAACGGTTCATCTCCGGATCCTGGATCGCTGCCGATGAAATCGGCGTCTCGATAATGCCCGGGCTGATCGCATTGACCCGGATACCTTGCCTGCCGTAGTCGATCGCCAAATTTTTCGTCAGCATCACCACGCCGCCTTTCGCCGCATTGTATGCCGGATGCGCTTCAAAGCCGACGACGCTGCCGACCGAAGCCATGTTGATGATCGACCCGCCGCCTGCGGCAGCCATTTCCGGAATGACATGCTTGCAGCAGAAAAACGTACCGGTCAACGTCACCGCGATCGTTCGGTTCCACTCTTCCCCTGTTAGCTCCAGGGCGGGCGCTACCTTATACCAAAAAGCGTTGTTGAACAAAACGTCGATTGGGCCGTATTCCGACTTTGCCTTCGTTACCATTGCCTGTACGTGCGATTCCTGCGACACGTCCGTATGGACGAATATCGCTTCGCCGCCGCTTTCCGTAATTTCGTGGACGACTTCTTTACCTCGCGCATCGTCGATGTCGGCGACGACAATACGTGCGCCTTCCTTCGCGAAGCGGAGGCAGCCTTCGCGTCCGATTCCGGAAGAGCCGCCGGTCACGATTGCCGTTTTGCCAAGCAGTCTCATGTGGAAATCACGCCTTTTCATCCTTACTTTTTGCTGCATTTCTCATGTAGAAATTAAGCCTGTCAACGCATCGATATGTTTTACGGGCTGCTGTCCCCCGATCAAACCCGCCCACAAGACAGTCCGAACGGATTCCCTGGGCATCAGTTCACGCGCATGGCCGTCGGCGATCGATTCGGGCAGCGTCTGAATCGGATTCGTGAACGGCTCGAGCGCGATCGTGTAATCGCGGCCGTAGAACGGATAACCTTCGCTCCCGCCGTAGGCTTGCCACATCCACAAATACGGAAACATCTTGTGGTCCCAAGCCAAGCCAACTCCCAAGTCCAGCCGCGGATTCCGCAAGCCAACCCAGCCCTCCGGCAGTTCGAGATGAAAACTGTCTGACGTTCGCCGCTCCCGACCGGGAACGATACCGGCATCCACCGCGGTCCTCCCGCCCTTCTCCCGTAAAATCGGCCATTCGGCCCGTTGCCCTTCGGCAAATCGCGCGGTTTTCGAGTAGACGTATCCCGGCGTTACGGCAACCGTATTCGGCGGCAAGTCGATCCGACATCCTTCCTCCAGCAGCGGCGCCCCAAACGTCGGATGATGGCCCCAATTATAATAGAGCGCTTCTTCGCCTTCGTTCGTAATCGTCTCTTCCAGCTCGAAACCGCGCTCGCCCGCCTTGAGCGTCACGCGTTTTTGCAGGCGAAACGGCGTTCTGGCCATGCATACCTCCAGCCGTACGGACAGCTTCTCCGCCGTATCCTCCACGACCGAATACTGCCAGGGAAGCAGACAGGCTTCGCCGTGAAGGCCTAAAGGAGCCCCTTTATAATCGTTGGTCGGCGTGTGCGAGTTCGGAAATACCTCCTGCCAGCCTCCGGGATAGTAGTCGAAGAAGGAACCGAGCTCAGACGCGCTCGGAGCGATGTACTGCCCGGCTGCCGGCATTCGCAGCGGTGAACGCCACAGTGCGTTGATGTCCCGCTCTTTATCGCGCAGCTCGATCAGATCCGCCCCTTTGTTCAGCCAGAAAGTCAGCTTCAGCCTGTCATTTTCCATGATCAAATAGTCGTTGCCTCCGCTGGAAAACGGGATGCAACGGCAGCCGTGCATGCGGTTGTTTAGCATCTATGTCCCCCCCCCTTACTTCAGTACCGTGTACCCGCCGTCGACGAATAGCGTTTGACCCGTTATATAGCTGGCCGTTTCGGACGCAAGAAATACCGCCACCTCGGCAATTTCCTTTGGCTCAGCCAGACGGCCCAGCGGAATTTTCGCCTCTATCTCGGACCGCACGATGTGGCCTTGCGCGAATGCGTGCCGGTTCAGCTCGGTTTCCGCGTAGCCCGGCGCCACCGCGTTGACGCGAATGCCGTGTGTTGCCCACTCGCTAGCCAGGACGCGGGTAAGCGCTTCGACTCCCGATTTGGCAACGCCATAGGGCAATCTGCGCGACAGACCGAACCGCGTCGCTACAGAAGAGACGTTAACGATCGCACCGCCTCTGCCGGCGGCGATCATATGTCGTCCAGCTTCCCTGGCGCAATAAAAAACGCCGTCCAGATCGACGTTCAACACCCTTCGCCACTCTTCGTCCGTCAGTTCGTCCGACGCGCGATTTAGCTGAATGCCGGCGTTGTTGACCAGCACGTCGATGCGCCCCCATTCCCGCTGCGCCTCGCCAAGCCACGCCTCGACATCACCGGAGTTCCCCACATCAACGGTCGTCGCCATTACCCGCGCCCCGGTTTGCGCGGCAATGCGTCCAGCAGCTTCCCTTACCGCTTCTTCGTTGCAATCGGAGAGCGCGACAATCGCTCCGGATTGCGCAAAAGCAAGGGCCATCGCTCCGCCGAGTCCCTGCGCGGCACCTGTAACAAGCACGACTTTGTCTTTAACGTTCATATCCACTGCGCCCTCTCTAGACAACCGCCCATTTCTCTATTGCTTCCAAGTTCCAATGCAAGCCGAGCCCCGGATCCTCCGGCGGCCTGGCGACGCCGGCTTGCGCGGTGACGGGATTATGCAGCAGCCGGTCGAATCCCATGATGCCGGATTCTGCCGGAATCAGCTCTACGCCCCAACCTTGCGGGAATGCGGCGGCCAAATGAACGTGCACCTCCGGAAACCAATGCGGATAAAACGGCACCTCGTGCGACAAACCCGTCATCGTCACCTTCACCCACTCCGAAATGCCGCCGACGAGCGTCGCATCATGCCGCAGCAAGTCGATCATGCCTTGCCCGATCAGCTCTCGGAACGCCCATCGTCCGCTCTCGTCCTCGCCGACTGCGACCGTTACATGAGTACGACTACAGAATTCTCGCAGCGCTTCCCGGTTATCCATGAGAAACGGCTCCTCCACGAACGCCGGTCGATACGGCGCGAACAATTCCATTGCTGCCAGCGCTTGCTTGGCGCTGTGCAGCGCTCCATTAAAATCGACCATTAAGGGGAGGTCGTCGCCCAAGCCTTCCCGCGCCGCCGCCACGCGCCGGACATCTTCCGCCATAGCGGCTCCGCTGACCATGATTTTCGCGCCCTTGTAACCTTGTATCCGGTACTCCGCGTACTCGCGCCTAAGCGCGTCTAGATTGGAGTCCGCGCGGTAATAACCCCCAGCTACAAAAGCGGGCACTTCGGTCGAGTAGCCGCCAATCAGCTTCCACAGCGGCAGCCCGACGTATTGCCCCTTGAGGTCCCAAAGTGCAATGTCGACCGCGCTGATCGCCCGCATGATAAGGCCTCGCCGTCCATGAAACCGCGTCTGGCGGTACATCCGCTCCCATAATCGTTCGGTCAACAGCGCATCTTCCCCAATCAGCAGCGGCTTTAAGTGCTGCGATACGGCTTCCGGGATCAAGCCGCCCCGATTGAACCCGAACCCGGTGCCTTCCTTGCCGTCCGCAGTCCTGATTCGTACGAAGGCATAGTCGCGCTCCGTGATCGTAATCGTGCCCAGATGAAGCGGGCGCTCCAGCGGCAGGACAACCTTAAAAGCTTGCACATCGGTAATGATCATGGCAGCCATGCCCGGTTGACGACATGCTTTAGCTGTTGTCCCGTCAGCGCTCGTACAACTTCCATGGCGGCATAGCTCTTCAATCGGTCAAGCGCGTCTTCCGTGTACCACGCGCAGTGGCTCGTCAGCAACACTTGGGGCATGGCGATTAGCGGAGAATCGGCGTTGATGGGTTCATCTTCCAACACGTCGAGACCAGCGCCACCAAGCCGTCCCGCAGCCAAAGCCGCCTCCAAATCCTCTGTATGCACCACGCCGCCGCGCGACGTATTGATCAATGTCGCTCCGGGCTTCATCCGCGAGAACGCCCGATCGTTAAACAAATGACGCGTATCCGCGTTTAACGGCAGATGGACGGAAATAGAATCGCTGGCTTCGAGCAAGTCGTCGAAATCAACCGCCTGTACGCCAAGCGATTCGAATGCTTCAGCCTTTACGAACGGATCGTAGGCCGCAACCTGCATGCCGAATGCCTGTGCCCGCGAAGCGACATGGCGGGCAATGTTGCCGAAGCCTGCAAGGCCGAGCCTCTGTCCGCGCAAGCTGCGCATCGGACGGCACGGATTCGTCTGCCAATGGCCGTCGCGAATGAGCGCCCCGACTTGCGGCAGCTTTCTGGACAGAGCCAGCAGCAAAGCCATGGCGTGATCCGCTACCTCCTCGAGTGCATAGTCCGGCACGTTAACGACCGGAATGCCTTTGCGGCCCGCCGCTTCCAGGTCGACATTGTCGACACCGATACCGTAACGCACGATAACCTTGCAGCGCTCCATCGCCGCGATCGCTTCGCTGGTGATTGGCGCCCACTGAGTCAGCACGGCATCTGCTTCTCGCACGGCTTCCGCGACCTCCCGCACCGTTTGGCACTGAAACACCGTTAACTCGGCTTCGACTTCCCGCAGCGCTTCCTCCTCCGCCTGCAGATCGGGAAACCCGTGATCGGTAACGACAACTCGGTATGCGTTCAATTCGTTCCGCCTCCTTGCCCGCAGCCGATTCTGGCGACGCAATCCATCTCCACATCGAACCCGATCAGTTGCACGCCCACGGTGACCCTTGCAGGATAAGGCTCCTTGAAATAAGAAGCGAACGCCCGATTCATTTCCGAAAATTGCGCCAAATCGGTCAAGTAACAATTCATCTTCACGACGTCGTCCATCCTGCAGCCAGCTTCCGTCAGAATTGCTTCGATGTATCCGAGCACCGCGCAGGACTGCTCGTATACCGATCCGCCCTGCGGTTGTTTCGTAACCGGATCGACCGGAACTTGACCGGCGACGTAAACCCAGTCTCCGGTTCGAATGGCTTGCGAGTACAAAGCTCCGGAATGAAGGGCGCGCTCGCTGTAGACGGCTTCTTTGGCAACGCCTGCTGCTTTCGTACCGTCCGTCGACATCATGTCTTTATCTGCCGGCAATCGGTCCGTCCTTGCAAAATCGTTCACGTCCCCCGCTCCTCCGCTAAATAATCATGGATGACTTCGCCGAACGGCAAAGTCAGATCAACTCGCCAATAAAAGCCCTCAATCATCTCGATAATAGGCAGTCGATAGATCGGAAACTGAGCGTTCGGCCGCAATTCAGCCGTTCCTGCCCCCCGCCAGCATTCGTGCAGCTTCACGTCCGCGAATCGGCGGGAGGTCAGCTGACGGATAGCGGGCTCCCCGGTAATATGCGGCACGAACTTGTAGTTCAGATTGCTCGTAAACGGAACGTACTGCAGCAGATCGTCCAGTTCGGCAGCCGTCTGCTTATAGGGCAGCGTCCCCGTCGCAACCTCGATCCCGTTGCGTTCGGCCCGCCCGATGATCAGGTCTCCGTTTACTTCGATCGACGGGCTGCCGAGTTTCTTCGGCTGGCCGTAGATTTCCCTCCCGGCGCCGAGCCCCCCGTCGGTCGTCAACATCAGATAAGGCGAATACGCCCCTCTGATGCCTTTGGACGGAAGCGCCGCGTCGAGCTGCACCGCAAATTCGTGATGCGGACCAAACCAATCCGGGTCGCGCATCTGATAGAAATGCAGCAGCACATAGTCGCTGACCGGCTCAAGAGGTCGAGGCAGCAGCGCCGCCACCGCGTCGGAAGTCGTCCGGTAAACGATAGTCAAAATCGCGGTGTCCCGGAACCGGATCGGGAATTTCGGCACAAGCGGCGCGCCGAGCGGCGTGGAGAACGAAGCGCCCTGAAGCGCTCCGCCCGTCGTTCCGTTTGCCCGTCCATCCTTCATCGTTTCATCCGTCTTTCCATTCGCCATCCTATCCGTCATCGCCCCATCCACCCGCCGTCCACAATGATCGTTTGGCCGTGCACATAGTCCGAAGCTCGCGATGCGAGGAACAGGCACGCGCCGTCCAGTTCGTCTCTAGCGCCCCATCGGCCGGCCGGAATACGCGTCAGCAGTTCGCGGGAACGCACCGGATCGGCGAACAGCGCCGCATTCTGCTCCGTATCCATGTACCCGGGCGCGATGGCGTTGACGTTCACGCCGCCAGCAGCCCATTCGTTGGCCAGCGCCTTCGTCAGTCCGAGCACGCCGTGACGGCTCGCCGTGTACGCGGGTACTGTGTAGCCGCCCTGAAAGCCAAGCACGGAGGCGATGTTAACGATTTTACCCGCGCCTTGCGCCAGCATGCGCCGTCCGGCGGCTTGGCATAGCAGGAACACCGACCGCAAATTGACGTTCATGACTTCGTCCCACTCCTCCGGCGTCCAGTCGACGGACGGCTTGCGAATAAATGTACCGGCGTTGTTCACCAGAATGTCGACGCGGCCCCAGCGCGAACTCGCCGCTTCTATAATCCGCTCGGCAGCTCCCGGTGCTGTCTGGTCTACGACGACTTCCATCGCTTCCACGCCGTATCGTTCGAGCTGCGAACGCGTCTCTTCCAGGTTCGCCTGCCGCCCGATCAGACACACCCGGGCACCCGCCCGGCCAAGCGCGAGACTCATCGACTGGCCAAGTCCCCGGCTCGCGCCGGTTACGATCGCCACACGGCCATTAAGATCAAAGAGGTTGGGTTTGACGTCGATATTCGATTTCACTCTATTCACTCCAAACCTGCATTCCATTTTTCATTGTGCGTTCTCGTATCGGTTGCCGGCCATATCCTTGCCTCTGGCGAGCCAGATTCTAAACCCTTCGTTCGCCTCCGGAATCACTTTGGTATCCGCTGAAAAATACCTCATCGTATATCCGCATCTTCTGTAGGGGCTCTTGTTCGGAGTCGCTCCATGTATGATTCGGGAGTCGTGCAACGAACATTCTCCCGGTTTAAGCTCGAAGTACACGGCCTGATCCTCTTGAATGTCCTTCTGCCTGATCCGCGTCGGAAACAGGTTTTCCTTGGAGTCCACATCCTCGTATTGAGAGAACCCGTTGCGATGACTACCGGGGATGACTCTCATACAGCCGTTCTCCTTGTTGCTCCTATCCAGCGCAAGCCACACCGTGACGATGCTGTCGTATTTGTCCAGCCTCCCTTTCCAGTAAGCGGAATCCTCATGCCAGGGCGTCGCGCGCCCGACGAACGGATCCTTGCAAATGAAATGACTGGACCACAGTACAATGTTGGGACCGATCAACGGCTCCACCAAGTCGAGCACTTCGTCGCTCAGCAAAAAATCAAGCAATCGCGGGTCCCGCCAGTGCGGAGTGTCCAATTCGTCCGAAAGCTTCTCGCCTTTCTTCTCGAGTTGTTCCTCGAACAAACGGTGAAGAACTTGCATGCGTTCCGCGGAAAACAGCGGCTTTCGGTACAGACTATATCCTTTGTCCCGGTAACTTTGTACTTCCGATTGATTGAGTTTCATCCTGATCTCTCACTCCTTTGTAATCGCTTCGCGGTGTGCTTTGCGGCTAAAATCGACGAATGGAACGGTTTTGCTACCTGCGGCAACGGATTCAAACCGCCATCCTTCCCGTCATCGTCGAACGTGCGGATGTCGGGGTGTTGCTCCTTCCACGTCGCAAGCACTGCAGTGCCCTATTTATTCGCGGCTTTCATCTCGCCAAGCAGCGATGTTAGCGCATCCACAATAATCTCGTCCGCGCCTGCCGCATACGGTGTCGTCTCCACTTCATATCCTCCATAAGGATAATCCGCTCGCGTAGGCAAGTAACCTTGCCAGCCATTGGAATAGCCGCTAACCAGCGTATGGGTAAACGGAGAAGCATTCTTTACGGCGATGCCGGTTTGTACGAAAATCTCCAACGGAACGGCGACAAGCGCCAAATCTCCAATTCGAATACACTGCGCCTCGATCTCGATATGGGATTTCCCCTCATATCTTTCGGAGCGCCGCAAGGCAAAATACGCCCGTTTGGCCTGGAAGGTAACCTCTTTGATAAGCTCCTCCGACGCGCCGTCGAGTTGAAGCTTTTCCAACTCCCGGGCAAGTCCCTCCGCCTTCCCTCTCGCCTCGTCGATCGGCAATTGTCGGCCGAGCGGCAATCGCACGCTGGCGCTGCGCACATCGACTACCGTATTTGGGTGCGAAGGCGTCCGCGATTGCCAAATACCGAGTGGGGCCCCCGATTCCACAACGCGGTCGAAGACGTATTCAGCCTCCTCAGGCTCGCCTAGTTCCAGCAGTGTCCTTGCCGCTTCGCATCCCAGTATAGTTCCGATCCGCTTCATCGCGTCCACATTCGTCAAGAAGCCTTCCGGACCAGGCCCGACATCGCCCGCTGCACCTTGCAGAAATATGCACTTGCCGCCGACGAGACTTTCCACGACACGCTTGGTCACGCCAGGGTATTCCGGACCGTGTAGTCGATTTTCAAATCCGAGCATCGTCGGATGACAGGCATAATGGACGATGCTGAGCACGGTTCGGCCGTCGGCATCATCGAAGCGCACTACGCCGACGGTCGGATCTGTTGGGCCGTCCGGATTGTAACCGACAACTGTTCTTCCACTGATGAGCGACTGCCGCCGATTTTTGCCGATATGGCAGATTCCGCTTCCTGTGCTGACATTGACAGTGATTCGCTGATCCATTGCTTCCTTCGCAGCTTCAGTTGTTCGGCTGCAGATAGATTCAAAATACGTTGCAATAATCTCCCGATGCTGGGGGTAATATTCGCTCGTCAGCATCGGTAACGTTAACATGGGCTGAACCTTCCTTCCCGCAATGAATATCTAATTCAAGGTGCCTCTCTATTTTTGATTATTCAATTTGTATTATATTATTTCATATAATATCAGTCAAATGAATTATTTATGTGGTATTGATACATACTTTTATTTCTAAAAGATCAATTTGGTAGTATTGCATTCGTATTTGAATGGCCTCCCGAAGCGACATTTTTGGTTCCGCTCACCTCGATCTTGAGCGTATGGGAGCATATTCTGGTTCGGTTCAGATGAATTGGCAAGCGTGGAATTACTAAAAAAATGATTGCCGAGTTCGGCAATCACTTGATCAGTTGTTACGCATATGCACAAAATCTGACTGCTCAATTATTGCTGGACGTCGTTCGCTGCGTTTCGCGCGATCGACGATCACTTTATGCGATTCCGCAAAAATCGCTGAATGATTCAAGAAAATTTGACATAGACGGCAGATCAATCCCCAGACTCTCCAAGGAAAACATCATAAATCAAATTATTCGCGTTGAGCGCCGATACCGCCCATCGTTCACCCGAGTCGGCTTCTGCGAACGTGTCAAGTTTGCGCTCCTCACCGGGAAACAGCAGAAAACCATCAGATAGCGGGCGCCGTACGTCGCTTGCCGACCACGTCCCGGTCAGTTCAGCCTCAACGCGCACCCAGAGGGCAACTGTTGGTCCGTTGTTCCGAATCGCAACTTTGCATTTACCGTCGCTCTCGCAGACGCGCGTGACTTGCAATTCGGTACGCGACATGCGCAAATAAGCTGCAAGCGGAGGAGCGGACGTCGAAACGGCGAACGAATATTCATTCCGGATTGTTCTGCCCCTGCTACGAGCCTCCAGCCGGACAAAGAATGTCTCGATCCCTTCCGGGATCGGCCATTCAATGGAGCTCAGAAACTCGCCAATGTTACGCTGCTCGACAACTTGCTTGCCGTTTGCCTGATGAAGAATGCTCCCGCATTGATCCAGAATCGTCACGGACCATTCATATTCTGCAAGCATTATAAGTCCGTCGATGTGCAGCACAACTTCTCCCGTGAAAAGTTCGTTAGGCGCATAAGAGGCTTTATCGTAGCTCATCGAAATCAAGGACGGGGCATTCGCTCTTGCCACCCAGCTGTAGGCCAGCTTAGGATCTCCGTAATAATCCACAGCGCTCGTGCAGGTTGCATTCGGATAAGGCTCGTTCATTTGCCATAAAATACTGCCACTACACCTCGGAGATCTTCTACGATTGGCTTCCAATCCATAACGGATTCCTTCTGCCTGCAGCCACTGCGAAAGCTGTACTTTGATCCCGATATCGTTAATAGTTCCGAACAACTCCAACAGCTGGGCATCCATATTCCAGTATTCGCCCCCGTGTTGAACCCAACTCCATAGACCGGTTTGATCCGCCTGAATGGCTTCCGAGGGGAGGAACTTCTTCATACTGGTAAGCGAACAATAGCCGTCGCCGCCGAATTCACTTTGCAGAAGCGCGTCGCTTCCGTTGTAAAGCCGGTAATGGCTCTCTGCCCCGCCGTATTTCCAGGGGCCATGCACATCGTAACAACGATTTTGTCCGGCTGCCTTTTCGTTTAGGAAAAACGTCGGACCCGTCGGAGAGGTCGCTAAATAGAGCCGTTCCGGGTCTAAATCGTGAACCAGACGACCGAGCTCACGCAATGTCGTGTGCTTGTCTGATAGCGGAATCAGCTCCGCGTCGAGATGACCGCCTTCGGTCAATTCATTGCCGCCGCACCAGATTACAAGCGATGGATGATTTCGTTTCTCACGAATGACGCTTCTCATCGTCGAGATGAGCCGATACAGGTATTCGGGATTGCAGGACGGTTCATTATTGAACCCGGAGCTTGATTGCATCATTTCCTGCCAGACCATAATGCCGTTTCGGTCACACAGATCGTAGAACGCCTCCCTCTCGATCAATCCGCCGCCCCATACGCGCAACAGGTTAATATTTGCCGCTTTCGCAAGTGCTATCAGTCTCTCATAACGCTCCGGCTCATACCTTCCATACAATTGGTCGATCGGAACAAAGTTCCAACCTCTTATGTAGAGATCTCGTCCGTTCACACAAATTGTAAAAGGTTGAGCGTCCCTCGGCGCGCCGGGATTCGATTTGAAGGAAAGCTGGCGTATACCGAAACTTTCCGCTTTCTTGTCGGATAGCTGCGGACTATCGCCGGGTATGAGTATGGCAACACTCAAAGAGTAGAGCGTGGGATCGCCTTCATTGTTCGGCCACCACAGACGCGGATTCGGGACTTGCAGCTCCACTCGGACACGCTGCAAGCCGGGTCGGGCCGACACGGATTTGCACACGAATGCCGCTCCTGCCCCTTCTGGCGTCAAAACTGCGGCTTCCAGGTTAATATCGCCCGCAATCTCACTTTCCCAAGATATATCCGCCCCTATGTTAGCCACCCCATCAACAATCTCGGAAGTGACGTGAATGTTCTCAAGACGATGTTCACCGGTTATCTCTAGCTTCACATGCTTCCAAATGCCGATATGAACGAGTCTGGGGCAAAAATCCCATTTGTATCCGAACCTGCTCTTCAAGTGATTAACGCGGTCGGTATAGCCGAGTTGCGCCTGTCCGTCCGGGCTCCTGTCCAGAGCGATAATCAGTTTGTTGGGAGCGGATCGGTCGATCAAATCCGTGATATCCAGCACAAACGGGACAAACATCCCCTCGTGGTTTCCGAGTTTGCGCCCGTTCAGCAGCAGCGTCGCGGATTCGTCGATACCTTCGCAAATCAGCCTGATTCTCTTCCCTTCCCAGGCAGGATCCGCATCGAATGAAGTACGGTATAACCAATCCCTTTCGTTCACCCACTCACAGGTCGGCGTATTCTTGTCCCAATAAGGGTCCGGCAATAGCCCTGCCTGATACAAGCTCCAATGAACGCTGCCCGGAACCTCGGCCGGAATCCAGTCCATGAACCCCTTTAATTCCAAATTCAACTCCATAGAGCGACCGAATTTCCAGAAGCCGGAATACGAGCCCTTCATCTCCCAACCATGTGTGAGTTCTAAGAACATGACGCTTCCCCCTTGATTTGGATTATATTGTATGGTACAAATTAAACTGTAACATGTCAATAATAAGTCTTTTGAATTGCCTACCTATGAACAGCTAACATAAAATAGAATTTGCTTATCTTGAAGGATTTCAAATAATGGAGGAACATACTGGTGTTAGATCAAAATAAAAGCAAGCCACTTTATTTGCAAATTAAAGAAATGGTTGAAACAATGATCGAGAATGGGGAGCTGAAGCCAGGGGACCGCATTCTGACGGAAGCCGAAATGATGGAGAAATATCAGGTAAGCCGCGTCACAATTAAGAATGCTTATAAACTGCTGGTTGAGGAAGGGATTATTTTCCGTATTGCCGGCAAAGGGAGCTTTGTGTCAAGCAAGGAGCATTTGCTGGACACCGACAGAGAATTGAAAAGAATCGGTTTCTTGTCGCCAATGATTAATGATTCGTTTACGATGAACCTCTTTCAGGGCGTAGAGGAAGGCTGCAAAGAAGCTGGCTTAATGCTCATGATCCGCCAAGTAACTTTGCAATCCGAAGAGCGCAAAGCGATCAAAGATATGATTCAGTGCGGTGCAGAGGGATTGATTATCTTTCCGGTGGACGGTGAGACTTATAGCGAAGAAATCCTGAATTTGAAAACCCGCAATTTTCCGTTCGTGCTTGTCGATCGTTATTTGCCGGGAATTAAGACGAACTCGGTTACATCGGATAACTATTTAGGCGGATTTCTGGGAACCGAGTACTTAATTGGTAAAGGGCATACCCACATTGGCATCATATCTGGCACCAAATCGACAACAGCCAGCTCCGAGGATCGTTTTCAAGGCTATCTAGATGCGATAAAGAAAAATCAAATCATGACGAATCCTTCTTATTGGCTGACAAGAATCGACGAGCTTACGTACCAACAAGAGGATATTTACAAGCAGTACATTTCCGATTGGCTATCGAGCAACCCGAATATGACCGCCGTATTCGCATTCTCCAGCTTAATGGCTGAGCAAGTCTATCAGGTAGCCCGGGCAATGGATAAGCGGATTCCTGAACAGTTAGCGATTCTCTCTTACGATAATCCAGACATCAAAATCATGGATACCTCCCCTTTTTTTAGTTCTATTGATCAAAACGTGGAAGAGATGGGGCTTCAAGCTGTCCAATTGCTTATTAAATCCCTTCATGATCCTGTTAATGTCGAGCAACGCGTCATACCTGTTTCTTTGTATAAAGGAGTGAGCTCGTAATCAACCTATTCCTTTCCCCCACTTCCACTCCAAATCCAAGGAGCCGATCATTTTAGGGCGGCTCCTTTTTGTTTTAATTTTTACGACCTCCCATTCTCCTTCTACACAAATCAAAAAAGCTGTATTCATCATTTAAATCACTTAATTGACTGATACAATATAGTATAATATAATACAATTAAGGATTACAACTATGATTTTGTAATTTGATAATAAAAATCCTCACTATGTCAAAAACAAAAAAAGGATGAACACTCATGGAAAAAGTATTGTGTACATTAAACGGCGCAACGTTAGGCTTTAACAAAGAGACTGGAGAGCTTGTTTCGTTAAACGGCGATTCCTGCGGAGAGCTTATTAAAAATGGAAGCGGTTTAATAGATGTCGCCTGGCCTCTTCAATATGACTATGAAATATTAAGAGCATCTGCCGACGGGAAATTCTACTCATCCGCACCTAGAATCGAGACGGTTAACGGTTCAGTATGTATCACATGGGAGAAGCTCCCGCAAAATATCGATACGAAAGAGCAAGAGCGGCTTGAAGGTGGCGTTTGGGCGCAGGTCAGGTTTTGGGAGGAGAAAGACGGGATATCGATCGGCATGAGCTGCAAGGTAAGAAACAATTCCAACACGGAAGTAAGGCAGATTGTATTTCCCGACTTTCAGGGGCTTGAGGCAACCGATGGCGATAATACCCGATTTACTACACTTGGAGCAAGCAATAAGCCGTTTATTGAACTTGCTGATACCCCGGACAACCGTAAAACGTTTTTCGCTTTAAGTCCTCCGATTAGTGGAAAAATGTATCAGGGCGGCGGTTACTTTGACAAAGACGGCATGATCGGCCGCTGGTACAACGTCGGTGGACTCAAAGGCGGATTGTGCGTGTTCCGAAAACATTGGGGCTGGGGCCCGGATGTGCCTACAGAAATGGGCCGCGCAGATGCCGTATGGCTGAAATTAAACAATAAGGCCCATACGCTTCGCGTCGCAAATCTTCACAACGTGTCGTTGAAGAATGGTGAAGAATACGACAGCGGAGAATATATCATTACTCCTCATGCTGGTGGCTGGGTGAGAGGGATTGCCCCTTACAAAGCGTGGGTTAACGCTAATATGAAGCGGGCAGTTAAGCAACCGGACAAAATAAAGCGGGCACTCGGGTATAGAACCATTTGGATGACTGAGCAGTACCCTTCTGACCCAGATGCGATTAAATATACCTATGACGATTTGCCGGAAGTGGCCAAGGACATGAAGGAACACGGTCTGCATGAGCTGAGCATTTGGGGTTACACGGATAGCATGCTGCCGTATACGAAAAATTCATTTTGCAAAGAACTGGGCGGGTTTGAAAAATGGAAGCAAAACGTTGATATCGTGCATAGTATGGGCGTCAATGTGGCTCCGTTCGTCTCGTTTATATCCTTGTGGCACAAAACGGGTGAACGCTATGGTTTATCTCTAGGCGAAGCGGATCAGGGATGGTCCCAAAACATAAAGGGTATTCCTGTTTTTCAGGCTTCCTATATGGAAAAGTACCGTTGCTCGGTTATATCCGACCAAACCATTCCACTATGGAAAGAAGATGTGACCACTTCGCTTCGCTTTCTCAGAGACGAGGCGGGTACGCCGTCCATAGGCTGGGACCAGGTGATACTATCACCCGAGCCAAATACTTTAATCGATATTATTAAGGGCTACCGCAAGGAAACGACCGAATTGCATCCCGATGCCACTTTCTATGGCGAGTCGACCTTCTACTTCGAAGAGGATGTTAATTTTCTGGATTACACATGGGACTGGGAATATTGGCCTGGCGTGGGGGATTGCAGAGCCTATTCGCATGTCATTCGCACCACAAGACCAAATATTAATATTGATAACAGTCCTTTACATGCCAAGTACTCTTTTATGGATAATATGATTATGAATGTTATACCTTCAAAGGTTGAAGATGTGAACGGATCGGCCTACATTTATGAATATCCTGAATTATCGGCAACACTCAAAGCATTGGCTGCTCTAAGGGAGCGATTTATATCATTTTTCGTTGAAGGTGATATTCTCGGGGACTGTATTCTTGCGAACGAAAGTGTCGATGCAAGGGTTACGGCATTCGAGTATAATGGCAATGTCGTTATCTTTGCTATAAAACTGACCGACGATGACATCGAGTTGGATGTTGACCTGGAGCCTTTCATCGGCACGAACGACAGATCGCTAACTATATATGATATAAATGGGAGTGTTGTATCCTCCTATGCAGTAGCGGACGCCAAATCAACAATAACAGTCAAAGGCGCTGCTGAAGATTTATACGCCATTGAGATTCAATAGGTAACGGGGGCTGACCCCTAAGCAGAATTGCTTAAGATGATCGATAAATACAAGGTGTATATACCTTGCACCTTTAGTATCGATTATCTTTCACAGCAACTTGAATTGCTTATGGGACAGCCTCTGGTTACAATGAAAAGCACTGACTCCTGTATCAAGGAATCAGTGCTTTTGTTAGTTTCGTAAGGTTTGGACTAGTACTCGAAGCGATCGACAGCTACGTTGTAATGCGAGGAACTTGCGTTCTTTGTGCCTTTTACGACAATTCTAATTGTGTGCGTATCACTGGACAGATCGGATTTAGCGAACAAAATTTGTTTATTCAGCTTACTGGTCGAATATAAATCGATATCGCTTGCTTCTAGCTTGTTATCCACATAGACATCCGCTTTACCGTAATTCGGCCCTTTCGATCCAATCCATTTGATCGTCGATCCGGTGAAGCTGAACAACATGTAGTCCCCACTGTAATAATTCGTTCGCTCCGTCGAATTGTAGGCTGCTGCATCGCTGACATCTGTCCATACGCCTCTCATGAATATACCGCTGTCGCGATCATCCGCTGCTTGGGTCGTCTCGTATTCGAGCTTATCGAGCACAATCGTATTCCCCGTCGAATTCGTGTTTTTATTGCCTGACACTTCCACCTTCACCGTATGCGTACCATAGCTCAGTTTACTCTCATATAATGTCTGCTGATAGGAAACGTCTGAAGCGTATTGATCGAATTGCCCTTGGAGAATGTTATCAATATAAACCTTTGCTATTCCGTAGAATTGGGTTTTCGGTCCGACAATACGAATGTTGCTGCCTTTGAACGTGAACGATGCGGAGGCTCCTGTGGTGCCGGAATACGTTTGCGTGCCATTGTAATCGTTGGGCGAGTCGTATTGGCCCCATGTCCCGGTATAATGAATGGCGCTATCCCGATCGTCGACACTTGTCGCGTCGCCGCCACTGGACTCAATTATATCTGTCACTATCGCAAAACCGCTCGAATTGGCATTTTTCTCACCGGCGACTTCCACCTTCAGCGTATGAGAACCTGTGCCTGTTACAGTGGCAAACAGTTCCTGGTTATTTGTTTTCGAAGGTGCGTATAGATCGATGCCGGAAGCCGCAACAATGCCGTCAATATAGACATTGGCCTTGCCGTATTGGGGGCCTTTCGGTCCAATCCACTTCACAACCGGCCCGTTGAAAATATATTCGAAATGATCTCCAGTTGTGCCGGAAAGCCGCTCTGTTCCATTGTAGCTTTGATTATCCGACACATCATTCCACACCCCTGAATACGTGATTGCACTATCGCGGTCGTCGACGCGGTTCAGCGAACTTGTGCCGACCTCGAATTTATCCAGCACAACGTTGTAATCGGAAGAGTTGACGTTTTTGGTACCGGATAATTCAATTCGGATCGTATGGTTCCCCTGAGTCAACGTCGCATCGGAAAATAGCACCTGTTTATAGTTTCGCGTCGGCGAATACAGATCGAGTTCCGCCACTCGTAATACGTCATCTACATAAACGTTCACTTTACCGAAAAAGGGACCGGTATGGCCAATGACACGGATCACAGGTCCGGTAAAACGAAACTCGATCGTATCTCCCGCTGTACTGCTGAATTTCTCCGTCGAATTGTAGTTGGCGGCATCCTCCCAATTATTCCAGGAACCGCTGTACAAAATTGCGGCGTCCCGATCGTCGACGGAGATTAACTGGTTGCTGCCATACTCAAACTTATCGAATCGGACGTTTGTATCCGAGGAGTTGACATGCTTCGTGCCGTTCGCGGATACCTTTATGACATGATCTGTATTCGTTAATCCTGTTTTCGTATACAACACTCGCTTGTAACCGGTATTGGGATCATAGGTGTCCACATTTGCAGAATCTAGGCTACCGTCGATGTAGACATCCGCTGTTCCCCCCTGCTTGCTGGAAATCCCCATCCACCGAATGGAAGTGCCCTTGAACGGAAATTGGCAATAGGCGCCGGAATCCTTGATATACGTTTCGGTTCCCAGGAAGTTGCCTAGAGGGGAATCATTGTAATATTTCGTGCCGCTGCAAGTCACTGCAAGATCGCGATCGTCGACCGTTTTTGTATATAGGAATGGCGGAGTGCCAGAGTTGCTCCAGCTTACGTTGACAGTCACCCCTTGCGGATCGTTCCAATATTTAATTAGCAACGACTGTGTGACGTCATCCCACTCCTGGGAATAAAGCATGCTCCTTCCATTATGGTCGACCGCCGTAGCCAAAGTCGGGACAATACCCGGTTTGCTCAAAATCCGGATTGTTCCGAGCGTGTTCGAAGAGCCTTTGCCGACAATGACGTTCGTCGCGTTGGAAGTCTCCGAGATCGCCGGTGCTTGCCCTTGCGCATACAGCACCTTGGGTGTTGTCGTTACCGTTATGCCCGAAACATCATACAGAAGAGCTGACTCTCCGGGAAGTACTTTCTTGGTTGTCACAACGGGAATGTTCGGATCGAACAAATCGATATATTTACCGGTAACCGTCTTGGGCCCGTTTAAGCTGTGAATGCCTCGATAAGGACCTCGCGTATAATCAATTGCACTTTGTGAGGATACAGACACCGATTTAAACTGCGAAGCGATGTTTTGCATGATTTGCACCATTTTTGCGCTACCTGACGAACTGGCTCCAAAATAATACGGATCGATGCCAAGATAGATGAACTTGCCGGAACCGTAATCCTTTTGGAAAGCGACGGTATTGGCGCCGGATTTGTACATCGGCGTAATGCCTGAGCCGGAAGTATAACCGATCATTTGGTAGCTTGAAGTCGAGGAAAGTGTTCCGATCCCCGCCGCCAATGCCGATCCCGTTTGCGGGCTCAGTGAACTGGCCGCCACCGCGGCGTTACGGCCGGAAAGTCCAGCCCCGAGTATATCCATCAAGTGATCTTGTGGACTGTCATAACCGGCTGTCTTCCACCACATCTCGCTAATATTATCGAATTCAGTACGGGCGCCGACATAGAGCACGATGCCTCCGGCGTTAATGTACTCTTTCAACTTGACGTTATAAGCGCTATCGAGCGGCTTCATCAAGTCATAACTTAGCATGATGATATCATATTCGCTTAAGATGTCATTCGTTGAGGTAATTCCCTCCAGTGGAATAGAGTCGACAAGCAGCCCTTCTTTCAACAGAGGCATAATTAAAGAATGAATGCTGGCCGGGGTTACCGTACTGCCCGGACCGCCTACCTGATTGTTCATGGTGTCCGAAATCATAAATCCGACCTTGACAGGTCTGTTCGACGTCGTAATCGGAGTCGAGTAGTTATGCATCTTGCCGAGCTCTGTGATGACGTTCGACATGACCGTCTTAAATGAGTCAGGAGCTTCATTCCAATCGTCGTTGCCTAATATTCTTGCAGGCCAAATAACCGTATTATATTTATAAATATTCGGGAACATCAACGTGCTGACGACCTGATGCCTGTACATCTGGGTAACCCAGTCCCAAGGTTTGTTAGTGTAGAAATCGCCCTTGGGGTCCATAATGGAGATCAACTCTTTATCCGCTGCCTTCTTCGCATTCGCCCAATAACTATAGTCAATATAGGCTGTTTCGAATGGCATCGCCTGACTGACTCCCTGATAATAAGCCGGTATTTCGATCGTATTGGACCAGGTCTGGCCTTCGTATACATCCACATTACTATTAGCAAAGCCTTCATATACGGCGAACGGATTTTTCCAAACAAATTCGGTCATTCCGGTATGGGCGCCAATAATTGTGGTCACGTCCGGATGATGTGATTTGACATAACCAAATACTTCGTCAGTTCGTCTCTGGAGCAAATAATTGCTAAGTACTACTGCCTTCATGTATGCCCTTTCACTTGATTGCGGGTCTTCCCATGCAGATCCATAATAGGCCTGCCATTCTGCCTTATAAGCGGCGTTATATAAACTGTCGCTGAACAACTCGGGCTCCTCGATCAACACCTGGTTAATACCGCTGTTAATCGTAGGAAGAATGTGTTCATCAAGTGTATACTGATTGTAATGCTGCGTTGGCGTGACATAATAGTAAGCACCCAGCCATTGCCTCAGGGAGCCGTCCGCCATCCGTTGAATGACGTCCCCGTAAGGAACAATTTCAATACTGTCGACAGCCACTTTAAGCCCGCTGGAAGCACTGTTCTTTGTTCCAGTGACGACAATCTTAATCGTATGATTGACGCCCGGAGTTAAGTCTATATTATTGTATAGCTCTTGTTGATACTGCTTGTTGGCGGCATACAAATCAATTCCCGACTTAACGAGAATATCGTCGACATAAATGTCCGCTTTGCCGAAATCGGGGCCTTTCGACCCTACCCATTTGACAAACGGGCCAAAAAAGGAATACTCGACATAACTGCCTGACGTGGAGCTATGCTTTTCGGTGTCGTTGAAGGCATTCGCGTCGGCGATGTTGCTCCATGTGCCACTATAGGTGAGCAAACTATCACGATCGTCGGCAATATGAGGCGAGCATTCAAACTTGTCGATGACGACATTCGTGTTGCTTGAGCTTGGATGCTTCGTGCCCGTCACGACAATTTTGATTGTATGCAGCTTATCCGACAGCCCCTTCTTAGTAAAGAGTTCCTGCTGATATTGCTTGCTTGGCGCATACAGATCGATACCTGCTTGTACAAGCTCATCATCGATGTATACATCCGCTATTCCGTTGTTTGGGCCCTTGGGTCCGATCCAAGTAATAAATTGGCCTTGAAACGTATATTCGGCATTGTCGGTTGCTGTGCCGCTGAATCGTTCAGTGGACTTGTAATTACCCGAGTCGCTCCAATTGTTCCAACTACCTGAATAAACAATGTTGGCATCCTGATCGTCAACGCTTTTCTTTTTATCATAATTGCCGAAAACATACATGCCGTTGTCGGCTGTACTAGGTGCGGTAGAAATTTGATAGGGATAAACCGAAGTCGGATGCGACGCGAGCACGTTCGGATGACCGTAGATGCCGTCCGTCGGCACAATCAATCTGGAGTCATACTCGGTACCTGATTGCATAATGGTATACATATTCGCTGACGCATAGCTGGATAGTGCCATCATTAGGATAAGAGTCAATGCTATTGCTTTTTTGAATATAGACGTCCTATTTTTCACCAATATACTCATCCTTTCTTCAATTGCATGCCTCGCTCTCATTAATTCATGCAGCGTTAAAGAGGGGACCTTCGATCCCCTCCAATCGCTTCGTATTATTTGATAATATCGAACTGCGGTTTTGTTTTAATTTTTTGTAACGTATTCACTTCTTCAATAATTTTGGAGCCGCCGGCCTTTTTCCATTTTTCTATGGCATCCAACCAGGTTTCTTTTGTGATTTTGTCATTGATTACAATACCGCTTAATGCGCTGCCTAAGTAATCCGCGAGCAGTTGTGAGCCTTTCTCTACTTCTGTCGGCGAGAAAATAGAGTAATTCCGATAGTCGGGATACATTGCGTTTTCAGCATGCTTCAGATACATCGACTTGACGTAGTCAAACTGGTCTTCGATTCCTGCACCTGCATATTGGGAACGAATATTTTCCCAGTCGAACGTCTCGGATACCATATTCACAAATTGAAGCGGTTCAATCTGCGCAGAATTGTAATCTTCCTCTCGATTAGCATCAGGAAGGAGTACATTCCTTCCGTTCTCTTTTTTGAAAGTCTTTCCTTCAATCCCGTATCTTCTAAATTCTGTTCCATCCGTTAGCGTCCAATTTAAGAATTCAAAAAATCGGTCTGGATCTTTAATTTTGGCATTCACGTAAAAACCGCGGTCATTCACGCCAAGCGGACGACCGCCACCTTTTTCCCCATTCGGACCTGTTAAAGGTTGCATAATAGCAATTTGGGCATTCGGATCGGTCTTTTTCAAGGCGGAATATATTTCAGGGTAATAACCACTATTAATACCAAGAATCGCTGCTTTTCCGGTCATGAATTTCGTTTTTGCATGGTCCCAATTTTTGGCAATATTAAATTCCGAGTCGAGCAGGCCGTTTTGGTACAAGCTTTTCAGCCAAAGCTGGTAATTCATGTTTTCTTCCGAAATGAAATAAGGAACAATGGTATTCGGATCGCTTTTCAACGGATTCCAGGCATAATGAGAGAACCCGAAGGACGTGGAGAGCGCACCCAATCCCCAAAAATCGTCTTGTCCCGTCAAGGGAATGATCTTTGGATCTTTCTCTTTAATGGTTTTCAATACCGTTTCGAATTCTTGTATGGTCGAGGGCTCGGAAATTCCCCAGGCTTCGAACAAATCCTTGCGATAGAACAGAAATTGCACCGCGATCGGATAAATCGGCTGTGGAATAAAATAAATATCGCCCTTTTCGTCCTTAAAGCTGTCCCATGTCGTATCGGATACAATCGACTTGATTGCGGGGTATTTCTCCAGGTAGTCGTTAATTTTCAAAAATGCTCCCTGGTCTTGCATATCTTTATTCGTTTTGCTGGCAGGCCCCCCTGCCCACAGTACATCGGGCAATTCTCCGGAAGCGATAATCGTATTCAATTTCTGATCAAATTCGGTAATAGGAATGATTTGCACATCGATTTGAACATTGGCTTTACTAAATAGCTCTTTCTCGTAGGGCCCGCCTTTCTTATAAGTAGCCGCTCCCCATACCGGACGTATATACGAAAACTTATACGGCTCCTGCTTAGCCTGCTCTCCCGCATTCCCTTCCTTCTCATTCGTCGGATTCTTCTCGGAAACATTCGTACCTTTGTTTCCCGAATTGCTAGAACAAGCGGTAATGGAACTAACCAGCATAACGACCGCCAACAAAAGTAAAATACGCTTGCCGCTTCCTTTGACCCTCTTTCTCAATTCGTTCACTCCTCTTGAAATGAATTTTTATGAAATCCCCTAGGGGAAGGGGAAATTCATCGTAATGAACTAACCTTTAACCGAACCTAATAAAATCCCTTTAACGAAATATTTTTGCAAGAACGGATACACCATCAGAATCGGAACGATGGAAAAAATAATGGTCGCTGCTTTGATGTTCTCCCCGGCAACAATGATTCGCCCCGCTTCGTTCGTTAAGGCTCCGAGCGACCTCGTATTCAAAGCGTTCATATCGATAATGATGGAACGCAGTAACACCTGGAGCGGCCATTTCGTATTATCATTAATGAAAAACAGTCCTGTAAACAAATCGTTCCAGTGCCCTACGGCATAAAACAAACCGATTGTGGCAATCGCAGGCTTAGATAACGGTATGACCACATGCAACAAGATCCGCAAATCGGAAGCCCCCTCCATTCGGGCGGATTCCTCCAATTCTTCCGGAATGCTCCAAAAGAAATTTCGCATGAGAATGAGATAGAACGGAGCAACTAAGCCCGTAAAAACCAACACCCATATACTGTCGATCAGATGTAGATTTTTAAGCAAAATATACATCGGGATTAAACCCGCACTGAACAGCATCGGAAAGATAATAAACCACATCCAGTATTTATAGGCTGGAATTTGTGTTTTAGATAGCGCGTAACCGCCAGTGATCGTGAACATCAGATTGAGAAGCGTTCCCATGACCGTAGCGAAGACGGATACTCCAAACGACGTTAATAAGATGCGAGTAGAAAATATATATTGGTAGGCTTCGATTGTAAATTGGCGCGGAACTAACATCATCGGATTCCGGTAGATGGCATCTGCTTCACTTAACGAAATAGACAACACATTCACTAGAGGGAGCAGTGTGATGATCGATAAGATAAACAAAATCATATAGATCATCGTTTGCGCCCACCAAGGATTGCGATCGAGGTTGCTCTGATGATTGATTAGTTGCTTTTCATCATGATCGAGTTGGGCGATTGTACCTTTCACCATAAGGATTTTTCCCCCGTCCTGCGAATAATGAAATTGGCGGTAATGATTAGCGCCGCGCCGACAATACCTTTAAACAAACCGGTTGCGGTAGCGAGTCCGTAATTGGCATCCAACAAACCGACCCGGTATACGTAGGTGTCTATGATGTCGCTTACGTCCAGAACGGATGGATTCGACAATATGAAAACCTGTTCAAATCCAGCATCCAGTATGGAAGCCAGGGAAAGGATGAACAGCATAATGATTGTTGATCGAATGCCAGGCAACGTAACATGCCAGATTTGTCTCCATTTTTTCGCGCCGTCAATCTTGGCCGCTTCGTAAAGTTGGGGATCAATCGCCGATAAAGCAGCCAAATAGATGATAGCCGACCATCCGAACTCTTTAAGTATTCCTGTTACCACTACAATGGGTCTGAAATAATCGGGATTCGTAACGAATCCGATCGGCTCCATTCCTGCATTTGTCAAAAATAAATTAATAATTCCCTGTGGACCGATAAAATTGAAAACAATGCCTCCAAATATAACCCAGGATAAAAAATGGGGGAAATAAGTTATCGTTTGGACAACCCTCTTGAACCAAATGATACGAACTTCATTGAGCAGCAAGGCAAATAATATCGGCACAGGAAATCCGAACACCAGCCGGTAAACGCTGATAAGAAGTGTGTTTTCCAAAAGCTGGGCGAATTTGGGAGATGCAAATAAAGTTTCGAAATGTTTAAATCCCACCCAAGGGCTGGCCCAAATCCCCTTAAAGATTTGCAGATCTTTAAAGGCGATGACGACACCGTAAAATGGAAAATAGGAGAAAACCAAAAAGTATGCAATTGTAGGTAACAACAAAATGAAAATAAATCGGTATTTCCAATACCGCTTTCGCAGTGACATGACTACTTCCCCCCTCAAACTTGACCGAATCGTAATTTGACCGTGACAATTTGATAAGGTCCTGCCTGCAGGCGAACTTGATTGCCGGTCCATTCCGCCGGCCCGACCGGCTGTTCGTCCAGATTAACTAACTCCGCATGAGCCGGTTCGGAAGACAGCAACAGACTGCCAGAAACAGAATGGTTCGTTACGTTGAAGCAGCGTACAATCATGCTCTCCGAATCGTCCTCGGCCGATTTGATGGAGCTAATGACTAGTCCATCCCCGTTAATTCCAATATAGCTGCGGCTCATCGGGAGATCGGCTTCCCTACGGTGTGGGGTTTCATACAAGGGCGTCTCTAAATTACGCTGCTTGACACGGACCCCGGTTCTCTCATACAGCATTTCCGCGAATAGTCCTGCCTTCTCGTCCTGGCCAAAGAGACGTATCGCGTATTCGAAGGATAGTTCGCCCAACAGTTGTCCTCCGTCCCCCCCGTCAGTCAGCACTTCTCTTCGGGTACTCCGGAACAAGGTCAGCGCAACGGTCCTGCTCTTGTCGTCCCGAACCGTGGCCTCATATAAGCCGTTGCTGAATAGAGCAAATCCGGCCTCGTCATTATGGAGATAAATAAGCCCGTTATGTGGTACCGTATCGCGATCAGGATTAAGCGATTTCGAACGGTCAGGACGGTTGATCTGTCTTTCAACCATTTCGAAAGGAGTACTTGTCGTATAAACTTCCGAATTGATGCCTGTCGGAAATAATGCTTTCAGCCGATGGTCTCGCGCTTCATTGCGCACGATCGTACGGATTCGGAGCAGCGGGTCATCCTTGCGCAATTCCACCGTTGTCCGGATAGGCAATGACAGACGATTCGATGAGCGCTTTACCGCGCCTAACTGCGTTTCCGCCGGAACATCTAGCGTCGCTTCGATCTGAATAATCGCGACCAAAGGACCGTTCTGTACAATAGAGATCTGAGATTGTTTGCCATAACTGGTGTATGCGGCATTCACTGCCGCCGATACGTGGCTCCACCCGTCTCCGGTGTCCGACTCGTCCTCGAATTGCAGCAATTCGCAATACGTTTTTCCCGTCCTCTTGTCGGTCAGGTCTAACGTACCGTCAGGTCGGACCTTAAGCTCGTAACACCCGTTGTCCCAAGTATGGACGTCGGATTGCATCGAACCGGGATAGCGCACGGGGACAGATTGCTGCGGAGCGTTGTATTGACCATGCTCAAGCTGCTTCATCTCGTTCTGCTCATACGTATAAGTAGCGTACCCGAATGACTGTACTTTAGCATGCAGCGCAAGGCGAAACCGGTCTACAATCTCCGCGTTCGGTATGTCGCGATACGGCCGAAAGCGCTGTACGCTGTCCCGTTCGATGTCCAGCACCTGGTAGGGCACTTCTTCACCGTCTGCATCGCGGATCACGAATGACGTTCCCATCAAATGCGGCATTTGGATCAAAGCGTCCGAGCCGCTCGGCAAACGCAATTCCATTACAGTTACACCGTCGATGGAGAGCTGGGAGGCGTTGAAAAGCGCAATGATGCCTTTCTTCCGGCCATCAAGCAGGCCTTCGGTCGAGATGTGATTCGTCAAATACGTCAGTCTCTCATCGGCCACCGCATTGGATATTAAAAAGCTCTGATCAAAACGGAACAGCATATCGCGATGTACCTGATCGATGGAACAACCGCAGATCGAATCGTGCGGATGGTTCTGCAACAAGAATTTCCAGCTCAATGCCAGTAAACCGTGCGGATACGCCAGCCCTTCCAAAGAGCCGAATACTGCCCATGGCTCCGCCCAACGCTCGATGGTCGTTTCGCAACGTTGGTTATGCTGCTTCAAATGGATACGGGATGATAACACATTGGCTGGTGTCCAGTTGTTATAGCCGCTATGACCGGGATCACGCTGTTCACCGACGTAACGCTTCAACTGCACATCCTGTATTTGGATTCGAAGCGCTTTCAAATAAGAGCTTAAAGACGAATGCTCAAATTGTACCTGCAACTCAGACTTGTTCAGTACGTCCAACATCCATGGCAGCATGGGCTCAATTTCAACATGATCAACGCCGTCAAGCCCAAGCGCAATGCCGACAGTGGAACGCTGTTCCTTGTAAGCGAGCATCTCTTTGGCCCGATGGACAAGCTCCTCTGGTTCGTATGCCTTGCGTAAAAAAGGCCAACGCATAAAGAAGAAAAAGTCGCTGTAGCTGCGGTCCTCGTCCAGTTTCAGCCCCAACACCTCACTACCGTCCGGGCTTGCCCACATGATTTCCGATGGATCCGCATCGCCGTAGAAGCCGCGAAACAAAACCGCATTATCGATATCGAACCCCCGCAGCAATTGCGGCATTTGTCCGATATGGCCGAAAACATCGTTTACGAACCCCGATTTCATCGGCTCCACTCCCCATGATCGGGCCTTGCGAAACCCGAGCAGCAAGTTGCGGATTAGCGACTCGCCGCTGACGAGAAACTCGTCAGGCATGACGTACCAAGGTCCGATCTCAATGCGTCCTTGCCGAATGTATTCCAGAAGCTGCTCCGTTCGTTCCGGCCGGATTTCCAAGTAATCGTCGACCATTATGGTTTGCCCATCCAACATAAAGTGCTTATAGGACGGGTCTTGCTCCAAAGTGTCGAGAAGCTCATCCATCATATATACAAGACGGATACGGAAATTTTGAAAATCCTGGTACCACTCCCGGTCCCAATGGGTGTGGGAAACTACATATAATTTGTTAATGCTCATATGGTTTAACCCCCTTATCCAATAATAGATCTGAACAACCCTGCATGGAGCAGGATGTTATTTAGAGAGCCATGATCTCGCACCCTATGCCCTCATTCAATATTTGGCAAGCCATTTATCTTATTTGTATTATATTATATCATTATATATCAGTCAATTATAATATTGGATGCCGATTTGATTCGAGAATGAACTCGCGGACCGGGACAATACCATTGACGAATGCCGGCTTTCTGTAGGATACAATCGCCATTAATTACGGCGAAATTTGGCAAGAAGCCAACTTGAGCTCCTCCAAAAACATCTATATAAAAACTGCATATACGAACCCCGATTTTTATAAAGTCGAAAGGAGGACTGTCATATGGCACAAGAATAAACCAATCCAGTGGCAGAGTGGTTTATTCTTGTGAATGTTAGAGCCAGTGCTACTTCAGGGCAACCGGCGCTGTCGGATATAAATAGAAGAGCACCCAGTTGGGTCGCATGACCTCGAACAGGTGCTCTTCTGGCGAGTTGTGCTTCTGATGTGCGCCCAAACGCTGATCGTTCTATCAAACAAAAGCGAATGGATAATTTTCAGGCAAGTCCGGATGCAACATTCTCAGACAATCTTCCAACTGCCCGGGCAAGTCGCTTTCTGCAAAGTTTTCTAACCGATCCGCCCACTCCTCATATTGATGAATCAAATCGGCCAACTGCAAAAACTGCCAAAAATCGATGAATAGCGGTGTCGCTTTCGGCTCGGTCAGGCTATGGTCAAAAAAAGAAAGCTTCCCGTCCATCCTGTTCATCAGCCACGCATCGCCTTGACCGTTAGCGGCAATCTGTACGTAGTTGTTTCTCAAAAGCTCATCTTCGCAATACAGATTGTCGCCTTTATCGTCTTCAAACACCATTTCGGCAGCAATCTCTTGACCCGCCAGCATCTGCAGCACCTCCACAAGCCGGATCATATCCAGCGGCACTGTGGACAGCTTGTTGCGCATATAGCGAGACAACGGCATCTGCACATTGGCAAAGGGCGACAAAATTTCCTGTACATCGCGAATTCGAAACGCCGGCTTATCGATAGTCATGAAACTCCTCCACTCCCGTCAATCCCACCAAAAATACCAAATCTCATTATTTTTCAGATAGCTGGCATACTGCCCCACCGAATCAAAGGATTCCAGTACATACTGACAGAACATAAAATGCTCTTTGGCCAGTTGTAGCGCTTCATCATCCGTTGCGGGAAGCCTGCCCGTTCGAACCACCCATGTATCCTGCGTTACCACAAGCGGCACCGTCTCAAATTCCTCCTGCCAATGCTTAAACAGAGCAGCTTGATAAACCGGAAGCGGACACTCATTATAACCGCCCATCGGTATAATAAGGGGAGCATGGTATCGTTCTTCCGCCTTCATCGGCATTAGCAGCGCTCCATCTTCCATACGAGCCTCTATCCAATCTATATTGATTTCCGGATACGTATAAGACCCGCGTATCAGTTGTTCATCCACCAACTCATTGCCTTCCCATACGCGGGCATAAGCAGCATAAACCTCGTCAAAGCTTTTTCCATCCATCTGTTTAACCTCTATCGGCAATTCGCTATATGTCAAATAGGCGCTTACAATACTGCGCAATGCATCAAGCTTAGTCAGGCGATGAACTTGCTCCAGCTGTTTCTCGACAAACGAAGCCAGAGATCCCTCCTCCTCCTCTGCCTCCTCCATCATCTCCAGAATATTATCGCTAGGCAAAATCAACAGCTGTCCCGTTCCATCCGGGCCGCCGAGTGGAAATGTCAGTTGCTCTATGTCTGCCGTGGTACATGAATAAGGTTTTAAGAGTGCTAGAATATCTTCCATTGCGGTCTGCTCCTCTCCGATTTAACTTTCATGGCTAATAGTCAGTATGTTTTCATTAACATCCAAATAAACGACAATCAATTGATCCGTATACTCCGGGTTAAAAGTAAAATCCATAATGAAAATCTGTTCTTGTTGCTCTTTTGCAAAGCTGCTTCCTAGCCATCCTTCGCCCAAGCCGCTTCCCAAGCTCTTCAACATAAGCAGATCAACCAGCTCCGGCTCGCTTAATGTTTTAGGTTGCTCCGTCCCGAGCATTTCTTTTAGGCTTTCCTCTTCCATTTCCGAAAGATGAAAATCAAAGAAGTCGTGCAGCAACGTATAATCCGGGTCTTGTTTACTTTGAATAATATCTTTTAGATGTGCCCGTGCTTTGTTCACCAACTCATCCATACGATCAAGCGCATGGGCAGCACGGGCGACAGCGGCCTCATTTTGCGTAAGCTTTTCCGACACATGAAAATAAAACGGGATCTTACTATCAGGCTTAAGGTTATCTAACCAAATATCGTCGCCAGATGTGTACTCTAGACCGGGAAATTTCGTGCTTGGAATTTGTTTCGTCATCTCGTTAGCTCCTTTAGCAAGTAATTTGTAATTGCGTGCCCGACTGGTTAAACGTTTCGGTCTGATGCGATCTATCAATTAAGGTTGTTAATCCTTATTGTACCAATAATATCGTGTTGCTCTCCATCTTGTGGATCGTTTATACAAACCCACTGACTCTCATTTATGTTGAGCTCCTCCATGCAATAGTCCATTGCATCTTCTATTTCTACAAACCAATGATCCGCATAGCAACCTTTATCTTCATGGGAATCAAATAAAAATACATAAACCCCATTCTTAGATTCATAAATCATTACCTTTCTTATCTTCCCGATCGGTTCTGTAAGAAGAGCATACATTCTCATTTCAATACCCCATTCAAATATTCCTTTATCTTCATCTTATCATTACACTAAACTGCGATAGCTCGCCACTTTTTATAAATCCAGAAATGTCTTCTTGACCGCTTCCAGATAGCCGTAACCATACAAATCATCCGGTTGAAGGTAACTTGTTTCTGTCCACTCGTTCCAACTGTTGATTGTAATAAGGGGCAGTTGATCCGGATGGGCATCCGCATACTCCTTCGCCTTCTCGAGAGCCTTCTGCACATTGTCCGGCGTGTTGTTCTTGACAATCCCGTGCCGAAATTCCTTAAATCGCGGGTTGTTGTCCCAGCCAATCGAAATATGCGGAAAGTAAGGAATACGAAACCTTTTATTGATGCGATCCCATTCCTTAACGACATCTGCCATTATTTCGTTGTAATCGCGATTGATTTCAACAAAATGGACGAACTGGTAATGCGATAGGCTATCGAAGCCGAGAAGATCGACGATTTCGTCAGATGTCGCCGTCGCTCCGCCATCTACACCACTTAGATTAAAGCTCATCTCTCCCCATAGCGTCATTTGCAGGTGAAGTCCAGGCAGTCCGGCGGCTACCGCCTGCTCCCTGAACCAGGCAAGGGCATCCTTTGTTGCATCTGCTCCCCCCAAGCCTTTCATGAGATTTGCCAGGTTATAAATCATAAATACAGGTTTGCCGTCGATGGTATAGTAAGAAGGATGCTTAAAATATTTACCGATAATCCTATTGGCAAGCCGCTCAAACTCGTAGCGGTCAACGGATGCATCCCAAATCAATGCGTCCTCGAGATGGGAATTGCGAATATCCCACGTATAATTGACATTGTGATTCGCCCACATCAAATAAAATTTAACTCTGTCATTGTTTTTCGCCTTTAAATATCCGTCATTCAGACAATTTTCCAGAAATGGATGCTTGTCATACCAATACCAGTCATAGATAAAGACGTTTACGCCATGATCCGCGGCTGCGTTGATCTGCATTTCCATCACACAGGGGTCCGCCTCATTGACATATCCCCACAACGGTTTCCTAGGCCAGTCGTGTTCAGGAAATTTTTTGATCGCGTTTTTAACCGATTGCCATTCACCGATTCCATCTGGCCAGAATATTCTTGACCGCACTTCTTCGCCGGTATAGGCCGGCCAAATATATGCGGCAACATCGTATCGATTTGCCATTGTCCGCACTCCCTTTGCTGTTATGGTCGCCCATCAAATCTTCGACCAATCAAAAACGACAAACAGCTCCTTCAGCATCCGATCGGCCAATCCCCGATAAACCTCCTGCGCCAACGTGGGCGATTCGATGCGAATCGTGTCGGCCAGGGGAATTCTTCCCTCTTGCAGCCAACGTGCCGCAGTTTTGAGGTTGGAGTAGATGCTGTGCGGATTGAACTCGTCGCTTTGTATCGGCAACTCCCACTCCCATCCGCTGCGTAGGACGGCATATCGGTGAAACACTTCCCAAGCGATCTCGTGCGCGGTATGGTCCGTTTGTTTCCTCCACGGGACTCCGATCATCACGACTTCGCCGCCCTTCCGGACATTGCGTAGGCCAGCGAGCAGCGCTGCCTCATGGCCTGAACACTCAGCCACCAGCGCAAAAGGCTCGGGCTTGCCGTCCACAAAATCTTCGGTATCGGCTTCCGTGCTCGCCTTATTGTCCGTTATCTGAGCCTCCGACAGCGAGCGGTACACTTCGAACTTGCCGCTAGCCTCAATAAGCCGCAGACGCTCGGGGTCCGGATCGCACACCGACACCTTGTAGCCGGCGTGGCGAAATAGATGAGCGGCCAGATAACCGACGGGGCCGGCGCCCATTACGAGCACGCGATCTCCCGGACGGGCAGCCGTTGTCGTCAAGGTGGTCATGCTCACGCCCATCAGGCGCGTGATGACGGCGATGGACGGCTCCAAGCCCTCCGGCAGCTTGAACGCGGTCGAAGCTTTCAAAGCCTGACACAATCGGTGGTTCCCCATCGTAAATACGATGTCCCCCGGTTGCACGTGGGCGACGGCAGAACCTGCCTCCATCACTCGACCAACCGCGGCATACCCGGTCCACACCGGGAATGGTCCTTGTCCCAGAAACCCGTGAGCTATCTCCGTTCCCGGACTGATCAGGGAATACAAGGTTTCCACGAGAACTTCATCCGGTTCCACGCGGTCTATGGACTCGACTTCCAACAATGCCGCCTTAGCGTAATCCGTCATTGCGATGGCATAATTCGCGCTCATTGTGGCGCCTCCAAGATCCCAAATTTTTTTATCGAATACCGGCCCCGATCTCGGCGGCGACCGAACGGACATAAGCGGCGGCGTGTTTGTAATCTTCGGCCGTGCTCAGATGCTCGAGCATAACCGGCGTGTCCGGGTCCAGGCGGCTCACCCGCCGCAGGAACGTCCGGTAATCGAGCGCCCCGAGTCCGGGCCGAACCTCGTCCAAATGCACGGTCAGGCGAGGATGCAGCAAAATATCTTTGGCGTGACAGCCTTTTATGTGCGATCCCAGCTTGTCGAAGCATTCATTCAGCAGCTCCGTATTGCGGAAGTATCGTTTCGGACTGTTAATCAGGTTGACCGGGTCCAGATGCACGGCGAAACCGGGGCGATCGATCGCCTGGAGCAGTCGAAGGTAACTGTCAGCCGAATCCGGATAAATCCATGGCATCGTTTCCAGGGTGTAGCAAGTGCGCGTTGGCTTAACAGCGTCGATAATCTCCCGAACAGTGTCCACAATCAAATCGAAAGTCGCTTCGGTCAAATTGTCGGCGTACGGCCCATCCCAAATTTCCCCACGCGAGCCGGCGATGTTCACGCAGCAGCGCGCGCCGATTCGCTCGGCGAAGGCCAGTCGCTCCTGGCAATGGGTAATGGCTTGCTTCCGTTTGCCGTCGTCGATATCGATTGGATTGCTCCAAGCTCCGACCTCAGCCAGCAGCAGATCGTTCGCCTTGGCCGCCCGTATATAAACCTCCGCCAAAGCTTCGTTGCGCGGATCGATCCCGGGATCATACGCGGCGGAATAACCCAAAGCACGATGGGCGCCCGCCCATGCTTCCGGATCGCCGGCCTCCGCAAATACAGGTCCACCCAATCTCATGATATGTCTCTCCTTCCGATATTCCCATTGCGCTCTTATCCAAAATAGCCGGATCTCGGACAACGGTAAAGTTTAAAAAGTATGCTTCCTTTTAAAAAACATGCTTCCCTCGCCGAAGGCATGGCCTGTCTGCCTTAATCTCATTATAATGGAAAGGCAACGCCCCCAACCCCTGTGGCAAAGCGGTGATACGGTTGAGACTTCGCGCCTTCTACTATCGGTATTTCCAAACCCGCTACTTCAACAAGCTGTTGCTGATGTATATCGGTATTATCGTTACGGTCATCCTCCTGCTCGGCAATTTCGTCACCCGGAACGTCAACGAGATGCTGATTCGGAAAGAGATCAAGTTCAACGACATCGTGTTATTGAACATGACCGATTACTTCAACGCGCAGATCAAGATGGTCAAGGTCATTTTACAGCAGGCTTACCTGGACGCGTATGCGAGCGACGACATTTTTTACTTTCTCGAAAATGATATGGATAGCCTGACCTACCTGGAGAAAAAACCGATCTTCGACAGCTTCTTTTTCGAACAATTTTCCAGGTCGAAGGACATCGTCAACATCTACGTTCACAAAAAGTTAGACGACCGCGTCTATCAATACTCCAAGGCGACGATCGCCGACAACTTCCCGGTTGCCCAATTCAAATATCCGAACCTGTTGGTCGAAGGTGCGTCCAAAGCGTCCGGCATCGTTATCCAAGCGGCCTATTCTCCCCACTTCTTCAATGCCGAGCCGAACGGTCTGGTTTATTCCCTGTCGATTCCGATCAAACGCAAAGGCTCGAGCGCCAACATCGGCACGCTGGTCGTCGAACTCGATCCTCAGGGGTTCGGTGACATTCTGAACCGGCTTGACAAGGAAAGCGTAAACCAAATTCTCGTTCTGTTGAACGGCAACGAGGTGATCTACGATTCGACCGATCGCTATTACAATACCGCTTACCCGTACGCAGACCAACTGAAAGGGCCCACCGTCGACATCGGGAACCACCGGAGCCTCGTAAGCACAGCCGTGACGGGTCATCCTCGCGTGTCGATTTCCGTTCTCGTGCCGCTGGACTCGATTCTCCGCAAGACGGAGGACATCCGGCGCACGATCTACACGCTTACGCTGGCTTCAATTGCCGTCTGTATTGCGCTGATTCTGATCAGCTCCAGCGCCTTCTCCCGCAAGGTCAAGGTGGTCGTGAACGCGATGAAAGACTTCCGCCATGGAGATGTGACGAAGCGCATCCCGGTCAAGAAGGCGAGCGACGAGATCGATCAGATCGCCATCGGCTTCAACAAAATGAGCGCCGAGCTCAGCGAATACATCGAACGCGTCTACTTGTCGGAGATCGAGCGGCAAAACGCCGAACTGGACAAGAAGAATCTGGAGCTGCGGCAGAAGAGCATCGAGCTGTCGGCACTGCAGGCGCGGATCAATCCTCATTTTTTGTACAACACGCTTGAGGCCATCCGCATGAAGGCTCTCTCCGCCAAGGAGCCTTCGATCGCAGACATGATCTACATTTTGTCCGATCTGTTCCGGAGCAGCCTCAGCGCAAAATATGTCGTCACGCTCGAAGAAGAGCTGACGAACGCAGAGCTGTACATGCAGCTGTTCGGCATCCGCTACAGGGAAAACATCGCGTTCGAGGCGCAGGCGGAGCCTTCGATCCTGGACTACGGCGTGATCAAGCATATTTTGCAGCCGATTCTGGAGAACTACACGATCCACGGCTACCGCCCCGGCGACAGCGACAATAAGGTGAAACTACGGGCCGTCCGCGAAGACGCCGACGTCGTGATCGCGATCCAGGATAACGGCAAAGGCATTCCTCCCGATCGGCTGACCGAGATCAACGGACGGCTGGACGGAGATCGGCCCGACAACGGTCCCGGCGGCATGGGCCTGCCCAACGTACACGGGCGGCTCCAACTGGTATTCGGGGAGCGTTACGGCTTGAAGCTGGAGAGCATCGCGGGGCTCGGCACATCGGTCACTGTGCGGGTCCCCATTGTTTCGACGAAGGAGCTGAAGGAGCATGTTGAAAGTATTGATCGCCGATGACGAGCCGCTGATTCTGGACGGCCTGACACACATCCTCAACTGGGGCGAGCTTGGTCTGGAGTTGGCCGGCTTGTGCGCCAACGGTGCGGAAGCGCTTGCCCTGTTGGAAGCGGGCGAGTATGATATTCTGATCACGGACATCAAGATGCCGGAGTTGAACGGCATCGAGTTGATCCGCCGGATCAAGCAGGCCGGGTACAACACGCGCTGCATCGTGCTGAGCAGCTATGACGACTTCCATTACGTCAAGGAAGCGGCATTGCTCGGCATCGAAAACTATTTGCTCAAGCCTGTATCCACCGTCGAGCTGATCGCCACCCTTGAAAATGTCATCGAGAAAATCGAAAGCGACATCTATCGCCAGATCGAGCAAAACCAGGAACGCGACATTCTCCGCAACAACGTCGTTTACCGTTGGTTGACAGACGACATCGACCGTAAGGAACTGGAATCTCGGGCTTCGCTGCTAGGCATCAGACTGGACGAGGAAGCTTTCCGGGCGGTTATGATCAAAATCGTCTACAACGAGCACAACCTGTCCCCCTACAAAATCCGCGACAAGAAGCTGCTGCGCTTTGCAGCGGGCAACATCTGCGGAGAGATCGTGTCTGAGCATTCCAGAGGCATCACGATAGCCGATATCAACGGTCATCTGGCCATCCTGTTCCCCTTGGAAGCGGGCAGGCCTTCCGCGGCGGAGATCCGCTCGATTTTGGAGCAATGCGTCGCGAAGATGAACGCGCTGCTCGGCGTCGATGTGTTTGTCACCGTCGGTTCCGTTCAGGATAGCTACCGGCTGGCCCACGCCAGTTACGCCCATGCCAGATCCATCCAGGACCTGCAGCTGATTTACAGCTATAACCGCATCGTCTTTTACGACGAGATCGCACCGCTGCTGCCGCAAAGCGAAGCGATTTTGCCGCGGCTGAACGCGGAGCGGCTGCGTCTGGGGCTTGCGGCCCGCGACGAGCAGGCCGTGCGCGCTTATCTGGCGGAGATGTCAGGCCAATTGCGCGACAAGCTGCACTTCTCGCCTTCCCGAGTGCAGTACGCGGTGGTCGAGCTGGTGTTCCACATGACGTCCGTAATGCAGGAGCTATCGCATCCGCAGGAGCCTTTCTTCGAGAACAACCGCATGTTGTTTCAACGGCTGTACAAGCTCGATACGGTCGACGCAATCATGGCGTGTTTAACGGAGATCGCGATCAGGGCGATCGCGTATCTGGACAAGCGCGATGAGCGGATCAGCCCGTTTGTCCGCCGGGTGCTTGGCTATGTGCAACGGAACTATGCCCGGAACATCGATCTCAAGCAAGTCGCCCTGGAGTTCAAAATGACCCCGATGTACCTGGGGCAAATCGTAAAAAAGGAAACCGGAGAAACGTTCACCAACCATATCAATCGTCTCCGCATCGACAAGGCGAAACAGCTTCTTCGCGATACCAACCTCAAGACAAACGATATCGCCGAAGAAGTCGGCTACGTTAACGCGAACTATTTTCCGACGATCTTCAAGAAAATCGTCGGCATGTCGCCTTCCGAGTACCAGCGCGCCGCCGCCGAATCCAAGACTTAAGTAAACCTGTCAACCCATCTCGTGCATGAGAAAAAAGGTGGAGCAGGAAATCCTGCGCCACCTTTCGTTATTTTCTGTCACTGTCATTTCAGAAACGGCTGGGCATTTTCCTTCGCTTTGGCGAACGCTTCCGCGTACCAATTGTACGAGGTCTCGTAGTCCATGCTCTTAACCTTGGCGATAATTTCTTCCTTCATCGCCTTGTACTTGGCTTCGTCCTTGGTCAGAATCATCGTCGCCAGCGCGGAGCGGACGTAATTGAGAATTTTGTCGTCGATCCGCTTGATGTCGTCCGTAGCCGTCGCCATAAACGGGGTGACAATCCCCATCTTATTGAGGATCAACGGTTGATTCGGCGGTACGATGTCGCGCGGCAGCTCAACATTGTAGTGCGCGGCCATCGCCTTGTCGAGCGGAGACTGATTGGCGATCGTCACCTCGCGGTTGCGGATCAGCAGCGTCTCCCCGTTCTTCGGGTTGATGAAGCCTGGCGCTAAGCCGACGATGTTCGTATATTTTCCGGCGCCGCTCGTGAGCACGTAGTTCGGGTCGTTGCTCAACCCGTCGATCTGCGCCTGGCTCTGCACCTTCATGCCGTTCTCCTCGTTCCAATCCACGCCCTTGATACCGTTATACAGCGTCTCGGCATTGTCGATGTTGTAGAAATAATTGATCAGCTCGACTGCCCGTTCCGGCGACTTCGCGTTCTTGCTAACGGCCCACATGCGGCCATTGCCGAACGGCGACGTGGAGCTGTAAATGTTCTTGCTGCCCGCAATCGGCAACGGCACCGGCGTGTAGCCTTTATCCGCGTGGCCGGCTTTGCTCAACACGGCGTTGGAGCCGCTGAGCTGCCAACTGGCGATGGCCGCGAGTACGCGGTTCGACGAGCCTTTCTGGATCGCCGTGTCGTATTTCTGCGTCAGCGCGTCCGGGTCGAGCAGCCCCATTTTATACGCCTTGTTCCAGAAATCTACACCAAGCCACATCATGCTCTTCTCGGCGGTCAGCATGCTCTCCATCTCCAGCGTCTCGTGATCGACCTGGTACAAGCCGCTGGCGAAATAATCCTTGCCCTCCATCCAGGCGGGGAACATGGCGATGCCCCAGATGTCCCAATCGAACCATTGCGAGAAGCCGTAGAACTTCTGGCCGTCCTCGTTCTCCTGATGCTTCTCCAGCATGGCGGCGACGGCGTTCAGGAAATCGTCGTACGTGTTCAGCGCGGGTGCGCCGATCTCCTGGTAATAATCCCAGCGAAGGAACGGGCCGATAATGGCGCTGTTCTCAATCTTCTCGTTCGCTTGGGTCAGAACGCCCGCGGGAATGAAATACAGCTTACCGGTGCCGTTGCTTTGGTATTTCTTCGCGTATTCGATTGCGTCCGCCGCGTTCTTGAGAATGTCGGGCGCATACTGTTCCAAGTATGGCTCGAGATCGATCAAGTTGTCCCCTTCGATCAACTGCTGAACGTATTTCGTCGTACCTTCGGGAATGATGACGTCGGACAAATCGGAGCTCGCCATCAGCGCCTGAAATTTCTCGTCCGTCGGATGGCTCTCCACGTCGATCTTGATCTTCGTTTTTTCAAAAATATCTATGGCCACCGGGTCCTCCTGGACGCCCGACGGAAAGTTCTGCGAGAAAGTCACCGGCCACACCGTAACCGTCACTTCTTCTTTTGAAACCTCTCCGCTCGAGTTCGACTGTTCCGAAGCTTCCGAGCCGGCCGGCGACGACGGCGAGCCCGATGAGGCGTTCTCCTTGCTGTTGTTAGAACTGCACGCTCCCAGTGCGAAAATCATCGTTGCCGCGAGCAATACCGGCACTGCTTTTTTGACCCACCCTTTTCTCATACGTCAACCCTCCCGATAGTATTCTTATAGGAAGCGGTCAGGACGACCGGCGCCGCCTTGACCGTCGAATAAGCGCATTGCGGCTCAGCCTTTGACGGCTCCGAGCATAATGCCTTTTACAAAATACTTCTGCATAAACGGATACAAGAGAATAATCGGAATCGATACGACCATCGTAATCGTCGTCTTAATCGTAAACGGTGTGAGCGTCCTCTTCGCATTGGCGAGCTCCTGCAGCCCGTTCTGCCCGTTCTGGGCCAACTGCTGGGCGATCGTCTCGGACTCGCGCAGGAAGTTCAGCAGCACGAGCTGAATCGTCTGCAAATTGTCCCGGCCAACGAGGAAGAAATTGTCCTGCCACGAGTTCCAATGCCCGACCGCGCTGAAAACGGCGACGGCCGCGAGAATCGGCGTGGAAAGCGGCAGTATGATTTTCCGATAGATGGTGAAGTAGCCCGCTCCGTCCACCAGCGCCGACTCTTCGATGGAAGCGGAAATTTGCTCGAAATAGGTTTTGATCAGAATCAGGAAAAAAGGACCGATCGCGCCTGGCAAAATATACAGCAGAAAGTTGTCCTTCATTCCCAGCGTCTTCATTGTGATGAACCAGGGAATGAGGCCAGCGTTCAGATACATGGAGACGACGACCGACCGGTACATGAATTTGCGTCCGAACGTCAGCGTCTTGGTCAGCCCGTATGCGAACACCGACGAGCAGAACAGAGTGATCAGCGTGCCTGCGACCGCTCTGGAGCCCGATACGGCAAAGGCGCTCCAGATCCCGTCGATTTCCAGAAGGCGGATGTAGTTGTTCAGCGTGAATTCGGCCGGCAGCCACACGATCAACCCTTTGGAGGCTTCGAGCGGATCGCTGAGCGACACGAGCAGAATGTAGTAAAACGGATAGATGCAGCCGAAAGTGAAAATGGCGAAGATCAAATAATTGACCGCCTGGAACAGATGCTCCTTGACCCCTGCCCGAATCATGTTTACTCCCCCTTCCCTTAGAAAATCGATGTGCCGCGCAACCGCTTGGAGATCAGACTCGCGACCACGAGCAGCGCCACGCTGACGAGCGTCTTGGCCATCCCCAATGCCGTCGACAACGGAAAGTCGCCTTGCGCGATGCCGATGCGGTACACATAGGTATCGAGCACCTGGATCTTGTCTTGCACGAGCGGATTCGTAAACAGGTAATATTGCTCGAAGCCGTTCGACAGAATACCGCCGATGGACAGAATCAGCAACGTGAAGAACGTCGGATACAGGCCGGGCAGCGTGATGTGTACGATTTTGCTGGCCCTCCCAGCTCCGTCCACGCTTGCCGCGTCGTACAGCTCCTGATCGATGCCCGAGATGGCGGCCAGGTACACAATCGCCCCGAAGCCGAGCCCTTTCCAGATGCCCAGCAGCGTCTGGAACATCCACACGTAGGCCGAGGTTCCGAGAAAATCTACCGGTTCGTCCGTCACGCCCCATTTCGTCAGTATCGCGTTGACGAACCCTTCGCCGGTGGAGAAGAACGTGAACGCGATGGAGAACACGAGAATCCAGCTGATAAAATACGGGAAAGTGGTCGTCGTTTGAATGAACTTGCGAACCGCTTTGCTCCTCATCTCCGACAGGAACACTGCGAACAGTACCGGCAGCGGCGAGAAAAGAATGCCGAGCAGACTGAGCGCCAGTGTGTTGCGAAGCACAGGGAGCAGATCAGGCTCGTCCAGCGCCAACTTGAAGTACTTGAATCCGGCAAATTCAGTATCGAAAATCGCCAATCCGGGCTTGTACTCGTAGAAAGCCATCACCCAACCCGCAACGGGCAAATATGAGAAAACGATCAGTAAAATAAAACACGGAACGGTCATCAGCAACAATGTCGTTCGGGGCGACCCTGACGTTCGGATCGCTCGTGGACGTTCCATTGACTTGCGCGCCGAATGCAACGAGCTTTGGTGCAATTTGGTTTCCTCCTTTCCGGCTGACTTGCCGTTTCGTTTCGCTCTATCTCATCTTAAAACCGGAATCGGAGGGACGAAAGTTTAAAAACTATCGATCCTTTTAAAAACTATGGCGGTATATGATCGGTCGTCCGTTGTACGGGAAAGCGATAAAAAAGCGGTGGCGCAGATTCGCTCCGCCCACCGCCTTGCGCTATGGCCTATAGTGCACTTTGAACTCGTAAACGATCGGTTGCCATGTGCCGGACGTAAAATAGATGCGGGCTTTGCGGCCCGTGACCGCCGGGAAAGCAACCTCCAGGGCGCTGCCGATTGTCGTTCCGGCGTAAGCCGTCTGCCAGCTCGTTCCGTTCCAATATTCGATCCTGTATCCGCTTGTCCGTCCCCCGTACTCGGACAGAAAGACTTGATTAAACGAGACGGTCGAGCCGAAATCGACCTCCAGCCACTCGTCCGCGAACGAGCCGTTGACCGCCTGCCAGTTCGTTCCGCCGTCTTCGTCGAAGGCTTTATTGGCTGTAGACACGCTGTCGTAAATCGAACTGGCGCTGTATGCTTTGTTTAGAGCAAGGTTGGGATCGTAGTACGTTTCGAACTCGTAGATAATCGGCTGCTCAGTTCCCGACGTAAAATAAACCCGCAGCTTCACCGCTTGAACGGTCGGAAACGTGATATAGCCACTCGGAATCGACGTCCCGGTCGTAACGGTGGACCAGTCAAATCCGTTCCACGCCTCAATCCGGAAGCCGGTCGTTCGGCCGTCGAATTCCGTTAACCGGACCCGGTTCACTGGCGTGTACCAGCCGTAATCGACCTCTAGCCATTCGCCGGCGAACAAGCCGTCCCCAGCCTGCCAGTTCGTCCAACCACCTGGATTGCCGTCGAAAGCTTTCTCTGCGGTCTGAGCGGCATTATAACTGCTGGAGGCGTTGTATTTCGTATAATCCCGCTCGAGCGACAGGTTAATCGGTACGTTGGAGATGAGCGGATCATTCGTACGGATACGGTAGGTTTCGACAAGCATTTCGCTGTCCGGCCCCCCCGATTTGACCGCTATGGCCCGCAGCGTCGCCGAACTTTCGATCGTGATCGGACCGGTATATAAGGCGCTGGAGGACGTGGGGAGACTGCCGTCCAGTGTGTAGCGGATGGAAGCCCCGGACGTTGCGGTGCTCAGCTGCACTTGTACGGCTGACTCGTAGATATTGTCGATAAGCCGCGTGGCGACGGCAGATTCCGGCTTTGCCGCACCGATGGTGTAATAGTGCGTAACTGAAATACTGTTCGACAAACCGGCTTTGACTGCTATTGTTCTTAACGTGGTGGACGACGAAATCGTAATTGGCCCAGCGTACAACGTGCTTGAAATCGTCGGAACCGTACCGTCCAGCGTATAGTAGATTGAAGCTCCCGATGTTGAAGTGGATAGAGCGACCGTCTGCGCCGTCCCGTAGCTTCCACTGGCGACGTTGGCGACCGGTTCGGCTACCGCGTTCGACGTGCTTTGGATCAGCAGCACCCAGTCTAGATTGTCCGGCTTGGAGGGGATCAACCACGTCCCGCCGGCAGATGGGGAGAAGTTGGCGGCGATCGTCGTATAGACGCCGTCTCTAACGTTTAGCCATTTTGCTGTGTATGTGTCGCCGACCGTAAGGCCGTTCAACACACCGGTATATGTCGAGGATGAAACAGGCAGGAACGCCACAACCGTCGATCGGTCGGAGGTTGCCTTCTGGAACGGCGCATAGACTCCCGACGGAGCGCCGGACCACGTGATCGCACTCGTATCCGGCGCAAGCTGCGACCAGTTCAACCCGGTGAGCAGATCCTTGTAGTACGCCATCTGCTTACCGGCTTCCGCCTGAATCGCCTCGAACCAGGGCACCGTATAGCCGCCCCATGCTTGCCAGGTATCGTACGGGTCATACGTGGCATTCCAGATGCCTTCGGCACCATATGTGTAACCGAATGCCCCGCCGACAAACGACATCCAGGCTGCATGCCGGGTCATGTCCGGCGTGATGCGAATCAAGTTCTCGATTTGGCTTTCGCTCTCAAGCACCGGTCGCGTGGGCGTTTCGTTATAATGCTGCAGCCAGGCGGCATAGCCTTTCATTTCCGCCGGCCCGTGCGACGATTGCAGAAAATCGACATCGTACCAGTTCTCATCACGAAACCGATTCTCGTTTAGCCCGCCGTTGTGCAACGTTGTTACCCGGTCATAGGGGTCTATGCTGCTGATATATTCGCCCAGCGCTCCCCATTGCGAGGCGTCGCCATGGATGTATTCGCCGGCGAGCGTCCAGACCGTCGGGTATGCCCCGTAGCGGGCCAGCACATAGCGGGCCAACCGCTCGAAGCCGCCGTAATTGCCTGTTTGAATGCCGCCGCCCCAATCCAAACCGATGGACGCCACCATTCCCTTGTCAGTGACATACTGCAGACGTTCGTCAACATTTTGCCAAAACGCCGGATTCAGCACTTTCAGAATACCGAAATTGCTCATCAGCCAATTGGAGCTGTTGAACACCTTGAACTCGCGAATGCTGGGCGCGCCGGAGGCAGAGCCCAAGATGTTGATGCGGACGTAGCGCGCGGTGACGCTGACAGTGTCCGTGAACGTCTGGCCGGACGCGCCGGATGAGCGATCTACGACGGTCGTGTAGTTGATACCTATGTCGTTGGAAGTTTGAATCGTGTAGCGCCAAGCGCTGTCGTTGCTGCCGAAGATCGTCTCCACCTTCGACAACGCCGTCGACTGCCCGAGATCGATCAGGAACCAGTGCGGACCTGCGCTCGGATCAGCTTCCCAGTACGTATCGGGATTACCGTCAATGGCTAATTTCGGATAGTTACTGTAGCCGTTTGTCGTGGCCGTACTGGCCTGGTATCGGTTAGATGAAGCTTTTGCGTAATAGCCCGTAAACCCTTCCGCCCACGGGTGTCCGCCTTCGTTGAACGTGCCATTCACCGCCAGATCGCCCATTTCGGTGGCGAACAAACCCATCTGATAGGCGGTGAACCCCTGCTGCGCCCGCACGTCCACCATCCCTTTAAACATGGATGTCCAGCGCGGATCCGCGGACCGGTTCAAGTCTTCTTGATAGGACAGACCCATCCAATGCATATCGCCCAACCAGAAGAACGGTGTTCCGTCTGCATGCTCCAAATACCGGTTCGTAGCGCCCCGTTTTAGAAAACCGTGTTTGTAGATGCTCAGATTACCCGTGTATGCCGTCGCGTTGATCGTCCCCGTCTGGTTGTGCAAACCGGCGTTCGTCGGGTCCGTCGACGTCGTCGTGTACGTCCATGTTCCGGCTGACGGCGGCGCGAAGCGGATGCGCCAACTGCTTCCGCCGTCCCAAAAGCCGGGCATCGTCATTGTAACGCCTCCAGGACCGCTAAAGGTAGCGCTTACATCAACGTCCGTATAGGAATTCGTATAGCTTTTGGAGCTGGTCAGCGGAATCTCGACCATTTTCCAAGTTTGACCCGAATAGGTTCCGGCGTGAGCCTTGGATGATTGCCCGATCAGAACCGCCAAGAAGACAAACCCGAGTAGCGTCAAATACATTGAGCACTTACCGCGAACAAAATTCCTCATCTACTTTCCCCCTTCAAATGGTTGCTATCCGAATCATAGCCCGAAGGGGGATTGGTTGTTAGTTTAAAAACTATGTTTATATTTAAATAATTTGCTCTTGTTCCTCTTACTCGAATATGTCGTGGGAAACATCCGTTATATTTACTAATCAATCTCCTTGCACATCTAAGTCGGCGACTCGCTCACATTTGTGCTTTACCCATCATCCCGTTCATTCCCAACATACTTACAGTAAGCGCTGTAGGCGAAGGATCATTATTCACATCGACAGACGTGCCGAAAGCGGGTGTTGCGAACGGCAAGTGTGTCGCCCCGCGCGCCAAATTTATCTAAAAATAGGACAAAGGAGAGGATTTGTCTTAGACTGCTATTTCCACGCTATTCTGCCCATTAGCACAACGACGGCAGCTGATCGTTCTAGCTGGCTGCCGTCGTGTCATCATTGAGCTATTATCCCTCGTTAGCGCAGTCGGCACTTGTAGTCCTATTAGTAAACGAGTGTACGTATTTGTTTAAATCCTCACGAAACACTTCAGTATACTGACCAACGGTATACTGATTCACTACATTTCTCCAGAAACGAATTGCTTGTTCATTCGTTTTCATTTGAACAACTTTCCATTTCGCTTGATATAAATTAAACGCTTGAAATGCCGCCAACTTTCCGAATCCTTAACCTCGATACTTACTAAGGATTAGAAAATCATAAATAACATGAGTTGGATCAGGATCTGTATCATAATTTTCCCAATAATGCTCCAACTTGATTTCGAAACGTCCATCAAAGCCCAAATCTTCTTC
>Ga0160454_100136_pt1 | contig 89548 bp, 71 predicted proteins | sample HID1971M_E6MG_FD_108218 | JGI IMG/M metagenome (GOLD analysis project Ga0160454, IMG submission 108218) | Enriched millipede-associated microbial communities from UW Madison campus, WI, USA - HID1971M_E6 MG | ecosystem: Host-associated > Arthropoda: Insects > Digestive system > Unclassified ...
CCGAATAGTCTGTCCTTTTTTTTAAAATCCAAACGGATTTTTGGGGCGGGGGGTCTTTTTTTGTCTAAATCCGATACAACCCGCGTTTAAAGGTAGTCCGAATTTTCGTATTAAATCGCACAACGCAGCTCGAATCAGGCTTGAAATGAGAATGTTTGTTCGAAAATTCGTACAAAGCAACTCGAGTCGGGCTCAAACGATGGAAGTTTGTAGGAAAAGTCGTACAAGTTGACCAAAATCAAGGGTTGTAGCTCGTAATCGTTGACAATTGGAAATTAACTTAGCATACTAAGTAAATATATTTGTTTCATAAGTATAGGGCAAACGATCGGTAGTTATTAATCCCCTCGCCACTAATCGATAATGATTATGAATGTTGAATCGATACATACACTACTGTTAGTTAACTGCTTGTAGGACATAACGTTGAAAATCTGTGCAGTGCAGTGGTCGACTACCGTTTTTAGAAGACTATCAGCTTCCAGAGCTGCCGCACTTGCAAGTATCTACGCTGAATTAGAAACCGCAAGTTCAAAAATAATTATTATAATGAGGAGAGTATCCGATGACTGAGAACCTAGAACTTTATGATGTAACCTTTATTGGCGGCGGCCCAGCGGGGTTATATGGCGCTTTTTACAGCGGAATGCGCGAAATGAAGACAAAAGTAATCGACGCCCAGAGCGAGCTCGGGGGCACGATGTTATTTTTTCTGGATAAGATGGTGTGGGATGTTGGAGGAATACCCGCTCTTACGGGGCGGGAGCTGACGGATCAGTTGGTTCGTCAGGCCCGCACATTTGACCCGGCGATTGTATTGAGTCAGGAAATTGAAGGGCTGGAGCGCCTCGATGACGGCACCTTACTTCTGACCTCCACTGTCGGCGACCGGCACTGGACCAAGACGGTTATTATGGCGATTGGATACGGCGGCCTGCGCAAAGTGAGGAAGCTGGAAATCGAAGGGGCCAAGCGCTATGAAAGCTCAAACCTGTATTACACCGTAGAAAACCTCGAGGAATTCCGGGGGAAAAGGGTCATGATCTCCGGCGGAGGCGATTCGGCTGTAGATTGGGCCAATGAATTGGAGCCGATTGCAGCTAGCGTGACGGTTGTCAACCGGACAGATAAGTTCAAGGGACTTGAACGCAGCATTTCACGAATGAAAGCTTCTGCTGCCGTTCGCACTCACTATCAAATAGAGAGGCTTCATAGTGAAGACGGCCAAGCAATCGATAAGGTCACGATCTGCCACGTAGAAACAGGACAGCGCGAGCAGTTGGACACAGATGCGCTTATTGTCAGTCACGGCGCCACTTATGAATATGGCAAGCTCAGAGATTGGGGGCTAGGTATCGGAAAGGACATTCTTGCCGTCACCGATAAAATGGAATCGCAAATTCCGGGCATATTTGCGGCTGGCGATTTTGTGAGCTACGGAGCAAAAGTGAAGTTGATTACCGGAGCATTTAACGATGTTGTACTTGCCGTCAACGGCGCCAAACAATACATTGATCCCCACGCGGCGAAAATGGCCCGAATCTCTACCGAGAATGCCCGTTTTGATGAGTTGAACAAGCAGTTCGTCAATAACTAGCCGTTGAATCGTATAAGTACAAACGCCATATTGTCTTAATGCTCTCTCCAAATTCATTCATACTGCACTCTCAATTTCGTCTACCCTTTTCAGCCATAAGGAAGCCCAGACCCTCATGCGGTCTGGGCTTTCTTCGTGGAGGCGAAGGGATTTAAATCCTTATTCGAAGATTACGCCACGCAGGCGAAGTTACATCGTTTACATCTTGAGGATATAGGGATTATAAGATATTATAACGAAAAGTATGGAAACATTTACGCATGTATAAGACTGAATTTTGAATCAATGTTTAAAATAAAAGGGACGTTTTTGGACTCTGATGAGGAAGTGTTACAAAATGAAAATATTCAGTACGGCACCGGAAGGAAATGAATTGGCTCAATATGTTGGAGTAGATTATATTAAGTTTTCTATTTCGACAATTGAGAGCGTAATTGATTGGATGAAGAAACATGATAGTATTGCTCAGCCGCTTCTCGCAAATATCGACTTGTTGCTAATGATATCTCATAAATATACTACAGATGCTAATTTGTTGTTAGAAAAAAGAAAAATACAAGAATGGAGACAGGTTTTTAATGATTGGTTTGCACGTTGTGGAAGCAAAATACCTGCTAAATATAGAGATGGCATAAAAGAAAATGGCGATGAACTTTTTAAAGAATTAGAACAATATGGACACTAATATTTGATTATCTGGCCGCTCAGCTGCACAAATCTCTCAAGTTGAAAAACACTGACCTCAAGCGGTCAGTGTTTTTATGGTCGAGGCGAGGGGAGTCGAACCCCTGTCCGAAGACAACGCCACATGTGCTTCTACGGGTGTAGTGACAGATTTAATGTCACTCTGGAGATTTCCCTGTCACCGGATTCTCTTCGGGTCAGCCTGATTGTCTTCTTCAGCCAGCCCCAGGCGGAGACTAGACAGCGTATCCCACTAAAGTTGAACTCTCAACACAGCACATGGCTATGAAAAATAAAAGCACGCGAACAAGCAGTTTATTTAAAATATATCGCTAGCGCTTCTTTAACCCATTGAGGTGTTTCATCTTTATAAAACACTATTTTCGATTGCTTTATTTCTGCCACAATTTCAGGTTTATATGTATTATCGATAATAATCACTTCATCCGAAACCTGCAGAGCCGGAATTAAGTTACTCAGTGATTGACCATACCTCCAGCGAATATCTTTTTCAGCAATCCAGTGCCCTCCCTGCTCCACCCTCGATGTTACTCGATCAATGTGCATTTGAACATCTTGTAAACCAATGTAATACAATACGACTCGATATCCTTGTTCATTTGCCATTTTCATATGTCGCAATGCAAAGCTTCCAGATAAAGTCGTTTCTATAGCAAAATTGTCCCTTTGGCTTATCAACTGTCGAATCAGCTTTACCGCTTCTCTTCCTGCGGACAAATCTGCATCCCTCGGATTTGCCGGGTTTATCGCTCTAGCAATTTGATCCGGATCAATGATGACCCCGACGTATTCTTTCATCTGAGCACTAATAGTGCTCTTACCCGCGCCATTGGTGCCAGCAAAAACAGTCATTATTATTTCACAATCACTCATGGCTCGCAGTTTCAACACGCTGTCCGTCTTCATCAAAAGTAATCTCAAATTTCCTACCACTCGCATCTTCTCGAATCCGTTTATCGTTTTCTATATAATAGATTGAAGCCCCAAGCTTTTTAGCCTGTGATACCGCATGCTGATTGGCCTTTTTTAGCAAACGTTGAAGCTCTTCTCTTTCAGGTAACATTTGAGCATCCCTCTCCCAATGTTAATTGATGACTGTTTTTATTATACCATGGTCTCCAACTTGCTGATCAAATTTACACACTTGGTCTAGAATATAAATTTGCTACGGACTCGCCCTTTTCCACTTAGCGCGATCGAACCTCAATCAGGCTCCCCAATCGAATCCGACCATTTCATGTCGGAGTTCTCGTGTCGCAACTTTTGGGTAGGCTCGGGGGTATCTGACTTCATTGATTGAACTTGCTGCCGAGGCTAATTCGACGAGGACAACCTTAGCGGTAGAATCAGATGCCGTGCTCGGTTTGCTCCGCAAACCTGCGCGCGGAACGCCCCCAACCGTCCTCCTTCGGAGTCAGGGTAATCGACTAACCCTCGCTCCACGCAAAAAAGCCAGCCTCATGCGGCTGGCTTTGATGATGGTGGAGGCGAGGGGAGTCGAACCCCTGTCCGAAGACAACGCCACATGTGCTTCTACGGGTGTAGTGACAGATTTGATGTCACCCTAGAGACTCCCTGTCACCGGATTCTCTTCGGGTCAGCCTGATTGTCTTCTTCAGCCAGCCCCAGGCGGAGACTAGACAGCGTATCCCACTAAAGTTGAGCCCTTAGCCCGCCACATGGGCGATGGAGAGTAAGAGCCTGGTGACCGTTATTAGGCGGCCAGAGCCAGAGTTGGTTGTTTAGCTTTGCCGTTTAAATTGGCTTCCGCGTTAGTGAAGCAGACGCAGCCCTACTACCCGCTACCCACGCTCGTCCTGTCCCCGTCGAATCCATAAACGCCCCCGAATTTGGGTTGCCGGACGATAGTAACGCCGGAACTCCACAAGGTCACCCGCGACGGATGATTAGAATCAAGCTGTGTTGCAAAATCTATTATAACACGAGCGGCTTGCCTTTACCGAAAATGTTGATGCCAGCAATGCCACTTTATATCCGTAAAACCAATGCCCGATAATAACCCCGAGACTTTCAATATGCACGATCCCGTTTAAACCTTCTGCTTCTCCCGAAGAATCCGCTGAATATCGCGCTGGGCATCCCGCTTGGCATCAGACTCGCGCTTGTCGTACAGCTTTTTCCCTTTGCCGAAACCGATTAGGCATTTGGCATAACCGTTGCGCACGTACACTTTAAGCGGAACCAGCGTATAGCCATCTCTTTTCGTCAGTCCAAGCAGCTTATGAATCTGCTCCTTATGAAGCAGAAGCTTGCGCGCTCTTGTCGGATCGGACGGATTGTGCCGATTGCCTTGTTCAAACGGGCTGATATGCATGTTGTGCAGGAAAATCTCCCCATTGCGGATCGTCGCGAACGAATCGTTCAGGTTCGCACGGCCAGTTCGCAAGGATTTGATTTCAGTTCCCGTCAGCACCATGCCGGCTTCGTAGGTATCCTCGATGAAGTAATCATGGGAGGCCTTCTTATTTTGCGCCAATGGCTTGTCATACTGGCTTTTCTTGCCCACTTTCCTTCACCTGCTCTCTTAGAATTGCCGGATTTCCATTATACCATGCAGCATACCGCACCTTCAACCGACCGCTTCAGTTAGATCATGTACCTAACTACCTAACTGCATTCATAATCACATAAGTATATACGTATGTTCGAATTTCAGAAGCATAACACATAAGAAAGGGAGAGCGCAAGAAGCGCCTCCCTCCCATAACACCTTAACCCTGCCGGGATTCCGTAATACACTTGTCCACGAGCGCCATCCGGATATACAAGCCGTTGACGGCTTGACGGAAGTACGCGGCGCGAGGATCGTCGTCGACTTCCTCGGCGATTTCGCCTGCGCGAGGCAGCGGGTGCAGCACGATCGCATGCTTGCTCATCCGCGACATTAGCTCTGCATCCACGATAAATTGACCGGAGGCTTTCTCGTACTCCTCGACGGAAGGGAAACGCTCCTTCTGAATACGAGTCTGATACAGCACGTCGATCGATCCGGCCACCGAGTTCAGATCGTTCGTTTCTTCGTACCGCACGCCCTTCTCTTCCATATATCTCTTGACGTTGTCCGGAATCCGCACATTGTCCGGAGAAATATAGTACACCATGACGTCCTCATAGTTGGCCAGCATGTAGCTAAGCGAGTGGACCGTTCGTCCGTATGCAAGGTCGCCGACCATCGCGATTTTGAGGCCGTCGATCTTGCCGAATTCCTTGCGAATCGTATAGGTGTCAAGCAACGCCTGCGTCGGGTGCTCTCCCGCTCCGTCTCCGGCGTTGATGACCGGAATCGAGGCAACCTTCGCAGCGCGTTTAGCGGCGCCGATCTCCGTATGACGCATAACGATGACGTCGCTGTAGCCGCTGAGAATGCGGATCGTGTCTTCCAGCGTCTCTCCCTTGATTGCGGAAGAGAACTGAGAAGCATTTTCCGTCCCGATAACTCCTCCGCCCATCCGATGCATCGCCGCTTCGAACGACAGCCGGGTTCTCGTACTCGCTTCGAAGAACAACGTCGTCATAATCCGTCCTTCATGACGTCGATCCCCGCCGCGCGCAACGACCTTCTCCATGTCCAATGCCGCGTCAAACAGCTGCTCCAACTCGTTCCTCTCGAATTGCTTTGCACCAAGCACATGATATAACTGTTTCATCTAATGTCATCCTCCCGAGCCTGTCCAGTGCACACCAAATATTATCCTATAGGATACGGACTCGGTTGTAAATCGGGAATCAGGAGCAATTTGTCGAAGGGAGCTTCCCAAATCCGACTCTTCCCGCAAAGGGGCGCACCGCTCTAGACTTCCCCAGACATCCATTCTCGCAACGAAGGCATTAGCTCTCTCGCATCCTTCATTCCCTGCTCGTACAAGGCCAGCAGCTTCGCCGGATCCCGCTCCATCCGTCCGACCTCGAGAGGAACAGTAGGCCGAATCACAAACGCTTTCCCCTCTTGCGCGCGTCTGTCGATATAGCTCAGCGTCTCGTTATAGATTTCGTGTCTCCGAAGCAACGTCTTCACGAATTCGGGGTATTTGCCATAAGCGGTTCGTACCAGCCACGGAAAACGATTCGGAGACTTCCGGTAGCTCTCGTTCCTAGTCAGTATAAGAATATTGCGATCGCAGCCATCCCGTTCCGCTTGGCGCAAAGGAATCGGATCCGAGATGCCTCCATCCATCATCGGACGTCCGTCATATTCGACGCTCGGAGCGATAAACGGCAATGAACTCGACGCGCGCAGCGCCCTCAACACATCAAAGCCGGGGGCGTTCTTATAGCCGTACACGGTTTCTCCGGTCTCGCAATCCGTCATTCCGACCGCAAGCTCCTCCGAGCTCGCAGAGAATGCTTCGAAATCAAACGGAACAAGAGAATTCGGAATTTCATCGAATATAAAATCCATGCCGAACAGCTGCCGATTTCTCAGCCAGTTTCTCCAGGATAAATATCGCGGGTCCGCCACCCAGTCGATATTGACCACTTTATTCCGCCCTTGTTGCCTGGATAAATAGCTTGCCGCAGTGCAAGCGCCGGCAGACACTCCAATCGTATAGGGCAAATAAAACCCCTGCTCCGCAAAATATTCCAGCACTCCGGCCGTGTATGCCGTGCGCATTCCTCCACCCTCGAGCACCAATCCGATCTTTTCCAAAATGACAGCGCCTCCCTGCGTCCCCTCACCATTTCTTTCCACACTAGCATCTATGCTGTGCACATGCAAACAGACGACTCAGCGCCGATCGACCGCTGGAACCCTCCGTTCCAATCCGCTACAATTAGGAGATACGAAAGGCGGTTGAGTACAGATGACGGAACGAATTAAACGACTGCAACAATATATGGAACGGCAACAGTTGGATGCAATGCTGATCACCTCTCCGAAACACGTGTATTACTTAATCGGCTTTGCGACCAATCCTCACGAGCGGCTGCTCGCTCTCCTTCTCCCTAAAGGAGAACAGGCTCGGCTTCTTGTACCTGCTCTTGATTACGAAGCGGCCCAAGCGGCCTCATCCGTCGCAAGCATCCACACTCATCAGGATACGGACAACGCATACGAAATTCTCGGACAGCTGCTTCCTCCCGCTCTAACGACACTTGGGGTAGAAAAGGACGATCTCAACGTCAATCGATTCGAAGCCATTCAGGGCGTTGCTTCCGCAGCACGATTCGTCGACATCGGTCGGCCATTGCGGGAGATGCGAGCGGCGAAAACGTCGGCAGAAGTTGCGAGCATGAAGCAGGCGGTGCGTCTTGTAGAGGAAGTGTTGCGGGCCGGCGTCGCTTTGGTTAAGCCCGGCGTGACGGAGATCGAGCTTGTCGCCGAGCTGGAGTACCAGATGAAGAAGCTCGGAGCGGAAGGCCCCTCCTTCGATACGATGGTGCTAACCGGGCCGAAAACGGCACTCCCTCACGGCTCTCCCGATCGACGGACGGTCTCTGATGGCGAAATGATTATGTTCGATCTTGGCGTATATGCCGAAGGCTACGCCTCGGACATTACTCGTACGTTTGCGGTAGGGGAAGTATCTGAGGAACTGAAGCGAATATACGATGCTGTGCTTCAAGGCAACCTGCGTGCAATTGAGGCGATACGCCCTGGCGTATCGCTCGGTAGTCTCGACCGTATCGCTCGGGAAACGATCGCCTCGGCTGGCTACGGCCCTTATTTCAATCACCGACTCGGCCACGGTCTCGGCATGGACGTTCATGAGTATCCTTCGGTTCACGGAATGAACGAAGACCTTACGATTGAAGGTATGACGTTTACCGTCGAACCGGGCGTCTACGTTCCAGGGGTAGGCGGCGTGCGCATTGAGGACGATGTTCTCGTCACCGCTAGCGGCGTCGAGGTTCTGACCTCGTTCCCCAAGACATTCACGACAATAGGGGGCTGACAAGAAAAACCTTTCGGATAGAGCAAGCGGTTAGGGCATTACAGCCCCATTCCGTCGTTCAACCGAAAGGTTTTTTTCTATTCCTTCTTTTTCTTCCGCTTCCGAGGCTTCTCGCTTCCGCCCGGCTGCTGCGGAACCGCCGCGACGGGTTTGACCAGCGGCTTCGATGGTTTGGATGGCTTGCCCGTTCCGCGGGCGCCTCCGTCTCCGCGGCCCTTGCGTTTGCCGTAGGATTTACCGCCGTCAGCCTCATCGTCGATCGTCTTGTAGTTGCCCGAACGAGGCAGCCCCCACATGTCGAGCCCAGGACCGCGTCTCTTGCCTCCTGCGGCTTTGCCGGTCTCACGATCCGCTCTGACCGCGTTTTGGGCGTCACGACCGCCACGGCTTCCGCTTGAGTCGCCGTTCTCGCGAACTCCGCTATCGCTTGCGTCATTCCGAATAACAGGCTTCGCAGCCTCATCCGACACAGTTGCTTTCACCGACTCGGCTCCACCGCCGCGCGGCTTCTTCTTCCGCTTCCCGCCGCCGGAGACGACGCTGTTGTAGAAGCCGCCGTCCAGCTCATCCGGCACCGACTGGCCGCGACCTGTACCCGCACCAGCTCCACTGCCCTTGCCGCCATAGCGTTCCCCACGCCCGCCGTCTCCCGGGTTATGTCCATCGCCCTTGGCGCCTCGTCCGCCAGCGACTTGGCCGCGTCCTTCGCCGTTGCTACCGCGTTCGCCACCGCCTTGGCTGCGTCCGTCGCCTGTGCCGCCGCTTCCGCCGTCATGGCGTCCGCCCTTGCCTCTGCGCCCGCCGCGCTCGTCCGAGCCGCCGCCGATGCCGACCCAACGGCCAGCTGCGTTCAGCTTTTTGCGCTTGCGATCGGCATTGCGACCGGAACCGGCAGCTCCTCTTGCATCCACGTAGCTGATTCTTTCCGAGCTCCGCGGCCTCATGTTAAGCAGCTCGAAATCGATCGTATGCTCGTTCATGTTGACCCGAGACACGCGAATTTCCACCTCGTCGCCGATCCGGTAGATTTTGGACGTCCGCTCCCCGATCAGCGCCATATGAAGCTCGTGGAAGTGGTAATAGTCATCCGTCATATCGCTAAGACGAATAAGTCCTTCGACCGTATTTTCCAATTCGACGAACATGCCGAAGCTTGTAACGCCGCTGATAATTCCGGAGAACTCCTCGCCGATCTTGTCCAGCATATACTCGGCCTTCTTCAGCTTCTCCGTGTCCCGCTCAGCATCCACAGCCGTCCGCTCTCGCTCGGACGACTGCGTCGCAATGTCCGGCATACGCGCGTTCAACGCTTCGAAGCGCGACTCCGGGAGCGCCCCTCCGTTTTCCAAAACCTCGCGCATGACGCGGTGAACGATGAGGTCGGGATAACGACGAATCGGCGAGGTGAAGTGCGTATAGTAGTCCGCAGCCAGCCCGAAATGCCCCAGACTCTCCGCATCGTACTTCGCCTGCTTCATCGATCTCAGCAGCATTGTGCTGAGCACCGTCTCTTCCTTGGCGCCGCGAATTTCCTCCAGCAGCGTCTGCAGCGCTCTCGGGTGCACGGTGTTGCCTTTGCCCCGAACCGCATAGCCGAAATTGCTCGCAAACTGCATAAAAGTCAACAACTTCTCGTTGGTCGGCTCCTCGTGAATCCGGTACACGAACGGCACCTTTAACCAGTGAAAATGTTCTGCCACCGTCTCGTTGGCCGCCAGCATGAACTCCTCGATAATCTGCTCTGCGATCGACCGCTCCCGCTTGACGATATCGACCGGCTTGCCCTGTTCGTCCACGATCACCTTCGATTCCTGAAAATCGAAATCGATCGCGCCCCGACGCATTCGCATCGAACGCAGTCCCAAAGCCATCTCCTTCATCAACTTAAACGTATCCACAAGCTCCGAGTAACGCTCGGCCACTTCCGGGTCTTCTTCGTTCACAATTTTCCGCACGTTCGTATAGGTCATTCTCTCGGTCGTTCTAATAACGCTCGTAAACAGATCGTAGCGAACCCGCTTCATCGTGTCCGGTTCGAATTCCATCTCGCACGACATCGTCAGCCGATCCACCTTCGGATTCAGCGAGCAAATTCCGTTCGACAAGCGATGCGGCAGCATCGGAATGACGCGATCGACGAGATAGACGCTGCAGCCGCGATTGTAGGCTTCCTCGTCCAGCTTCGACTTCTCGCGCACATAGTAGCTGACGTCAGCGATATGCACGCCAAGCAGCAGATTGCCGTTCGGCAGCCGCTCCACGTTCACCGCGTCATCCAGATCCTTCGCGTCCTCGCCATCAATTGTCACGATAACCTTATTCCGCAAATCCCGACGGCCCTGCTGCACGATCTCCTCTTCGGAGATTGCATCCGGCGCCGCTTCCGCCTCGGCCAGCACGTCGTCCGGAAAGCCTTCCGGCAAGCCATGCTTACGGATAATACTCAGAATATCGACGCCCGGATCGTCCTTGTGACCGAGAATCTCGATAATCTCGCCTTCAGCGGCCGTACGACCTTCCGGATATGTAATGATGTTCGCGACGACCTTCTGTCCGGTTACCGCTCCCTTGAAATTTTCCGCCCGGATAAAAATATCCTTCGTAATCCGTTTGTCGTCCGGCTCCACGAAACCAAAGCTCTCGTGATTGTGGAACAAGCCGACGACCTGCGTCACCGCCCGCTTAACGATGCGGACGATCTCTCCCTCGAATCGACCGTTCTCGTTCTTCGCGGACACCCGCGCCAGCACGATATCCCCGTTCATCGTCCCCTTCATGTCGTTGGCATGAATGTACAAGTCAGGATGCTCCCTATCCTCCGGAATCAGGAACGCAAAGCCTTTGGGATTACTCTGTATGCGTCCGCGCAGCAAATTCATCCGTTCCGGAACTCCGTAACGGTTGGAGCGCGTCAGCAGCACCTTGCCCTCCTGCTCCAGCTCGGTCAACAAGCGCAAAAATTGTTTGAATTCCACCGCGTCCTCAATGCCGAAATGTTTCTCAAGCTCTTTGTACGTCAATGGTTTATAAGCGGTTTCCCGCATGAAATCGAGCAGCTCCTGCTCCGTGCACAGCGGCATCCGAATCACCTCTTCCAACTATAGTATGTACATGATATGGGTTTGGCAATCGGACGACGCCCTGTCCAGTATGCCGTTCTATGCAAAAAAGGCGGGAAGCTCTCGCCCCCCGCCTGATTGTTATCCCGTCCTAGTTCTTCACGAAATAAGCAACCACCAAAGAAAGGATGAAGAAACCAACTGCCAAGCCGATCGTCAGACGCTGCAGGAACAAATCGATCCCGCGAGCCTTCTGTTTTCCGAACAAGTGCTCAGCGCCCCCGGAGATCGCCCCAGACAGACCTGCGCTCTTCCCGCGTTGCAGCAGAACGACCGCAATCAGTCCGATCGAGAAAATGACCAGGATAATTTTCAGTACGATGTCCATCGACTACACCCCCTAAATCCCGTTACAAAAACAGTATTTTTATTTTATCACAATCACCGCCCGGTTGACAACCTTCCAAAAAATCCCCGCCTAGAACGGAGAGCTGCGGCCGTACTCCAACACGAAGAGCATGACCATATAGTGCGCGAGGATCGACAATTTGGGCAAGCTGACGAATCGATTCGTCTAATTCCGCTCATGCAATGATTGACCCACTACGATCTATTCGCACACAAGAGTTTACATAGGGAATTAGTCGGAAAATCGTACAACGCAGCTCGAATCAGGCTTAAACGGCGGACGTTTGTTCGAGAAATCGTACAAAGCTGCTCTGCTCAGACTCAAACGACGAACGTTTGTAAGAAAAACCGTATAAATCAACCAGGATCAGAAATTATATGTCACTAAAGCGTCTTCGATGATGATACGAATAACTTCTAGGAATTATCCGGAAGTGTTGTTGGTCAATCATAGCCCGGGAGGAGATACTTGCCCACAAAAGTCTAATCGTGAGCATAATCGTCCTTATCGTCAGAAAAAATCCATCAAGAACGGAGTCCGCTCAGGAATACGTCTCTCCAACAGCCTCAGGCTATCCGATGGCCCGCTGACCCGGCCGACCGATGCAAGCCAAGTCGGCTTCCGCCCGCCGAGCAGCATCGCCGTCAGCGCACGAATGTCGCAACGGATCGCTTCCCCGCTTCCGCCCGATTCCTGTGCCGTGCTGCCCTCAAGCCGTTCCAGCTTGCCTTCGCCCTCCGAGCTCCACGATAATCGGAACGCGCCTTCGTTCCATGGCGCATGCCGATCCTCCATGCACAGCACTACGCTCTCTCCGTCCTTCCCGCCGTTCCAAACATACTGCTCTGCGAACGCCTGCGCATCCACGATCCGGGACATGAAGTACGGAACGACCTCTTGTCCGATTCTCGGATCGTCCAGCAAATAAGGAAGATCGTCGTCTATCGGCGCATTAAGGATCGTTTCGCTGATCATGGAGTCGTGATTGGCGATGAACGTCCATATGGCCGCTCTTGCCGTCTCGTTAAGCGCCGTCATCTCATGCACCGTCATTTTGCCGTTCAGGCAGTCGTAGAGCAGATAGCCTTCGGGAGAACCGTCCTCATTATAGTAAACGGCAGCCGTCCCTTCCTGTCGCCGCACTCGATCCTCCCACCACTCTGCCGAACGCGCCAACGTCCCGTTATAACGAGAAGCGTAAGCCGTATAGACCGCATCCAGAACGGAAACGTCCGGTACCGTCATCCGTCTCACCTCGCCCGGCGTTTCCTTGCGAGTAGGCAGCAGACGGGTCGCGATTGTATACTTCTTGCGATCGATCGTCTGCTCGTAGCCGTACTTCTTATAGAAGGGGAAGGAAAACGGATGAAGCATGCTCACGCTTTGACCGTTCTTCCTCATCGTCTCCAGCGCATGCGAGAGCAGCCGACCGACGCAGCCCTGCCTTCTGGCTTCCGGCCATGTTGCGACGCTGCCTATGCCGCCGAGAGCCAGCTTTTTTCCCTGAACCCATGCTTCAAGAGGCATAAGCCCCAAAACCGACAGCAGCTTATCTTGTTCATCGAAAAAGCCCCACTGCTGCTCGGGACGAAAGTTCTTCTTCCGCTGCTCCAGTTGCTCTGCCGTTAATCTCTGTTGAAAGGCGAATTGAAACAACGCCATTCTTTCATCGTAATCCGCCATCGTCAATTGTCTGAGTTCCATCGTCGTTCACCGGCCTTTCATCCTCATTTCCTCTCTATCCTAACAAAAAGCGATCCCGCAGTCTCTCTAGTTCCGCGACACCGCACCTCATGACGACAAAGAGACCCGGCTTCCGCCGAGTCCCTCCGCTCTAAATCGATATCGTCCTAATTAGATCCAGCCGCGAGCTTTGAACCACTCGAAGTTGTTTTTCGCGCTGACGATCGAAGATACCTCGTATTGCTCTTGCTCGATGATAACGTATTCCACGCCGGCCGATTCGCAAGCCGCGAGCGCCGAATCCCAATCTACAGAGCCTTTGCCGATCTCCGAATCCGTGCCGTCCTCTTTGAAATCCTTGGCGTGCACGACCGGGAGACGCCCGGCGTATTTGTTCACATAAGCCGCAGGATCTTCTCCAGCCACCTTCACCCAGCCCAGATCGAACTCGGCGAACAGCAGCTCGGCCGGAACTCTTTCCAGAATGTGATCGATGACGAGCTTGTCGCCTACAGGTTTGAATTCGAAAGCATGGTTATGGTAGCCGAACGACATTCCCGAATCTTTGACGATCCGGCCAGCTTGCTCCAGGGTATCGGCCATTTTGTACACGTCGTCCAGCGTCGGGTTGTCGCCGAGCGGATACCACGGCACAATAAACCGTTGAATGCCCAGCTCTTGCGCATATTCCACTTGCTTCTTCAGATTGTCCCAGATCGCAGCGTCGTTCACCGACAGCCCTACGTGAGCGGAAGGAGCGTGCAGTCCGGCATCGGCCAGCGCTTGCTTCACTTCCTTAGCGGAATGTCCGTAGTAGCCGGCCAGCTCCACGTTTTTATAGCCGATTTCCCCGATCTCCTTGATCGTGCCCAAGAAATCCTTCTCGCTGCGGTCGCGCACGGAATACAATTGAATGCCTACCTGCGGTTTGCTCATTTGATCTCCCACCATCCCATGGTTTCGTTTTGTACGCACGGTGTTCCGCACGGCTTCAAGCTTTGCTCCTCTCTATTATAGGCTTGGAAATGCATTCTCACGAGCGGGGTTTTTGTCTTCTTTATATGCATTTTGGAGATCGATTTTATGGAATGGAACAACTTTCCTCCCATTTGCTACGTATTATGGATATCGAACCTTCGGGAAGGATGGACAAACGTCATGGAGCAAGAGTCGACAGACGCAACGAGCCTCTCCAGATCGCGCGCACCCAAGAAACGCATAAGTAAAACGAAAATGCTGCTTTACGGGGGCCTTGGCGTCTTTCTCATCATCGCTTCAATCGCAGCCTATTACATCTATACGATCGTTTCATTCGCCGGAGAGATCTATCAACCCCCGGCCGACAACCAGCCGAGCGCCGTCATACCGGCGGACGGAAGCGCTCCCACTCCGGTGCCGGTTATCGAGCCGCCCGAGCGTTTCGCGGACGAGCGGATCAATATTCTCCTGCTGGGAGGCGACTCGCGGGGCGTCAAGAGCAACGCCAAGCCCCGCTCCGATACGATGATTGTCGTATCCATCGATCCGGTCTCCAAGAGCACGCATCTTTTCTCGCTTCTGCGGGACACTTACGTGGACATTCCGCGCCATGGCTCCAATCGGCTGAACGCCGCAATTACTTTAGGCGGACCGCTGCTGGCGATGGAAACGGTGCAGAACCTGATCGAGCTGCCGATCCATTACTACGTTTACACCGATTTCGAGGGCTTCATTTCGTTGATCGACGAGTTGGGCGGGATCGACTTTGAAATCGAAAAAAACATGCGGCGCACCGACAATCGTGACGATCCGAGATACAATATTAACTTGGAAAAGGGCTTGCAGCACCTTGACGGGCTCACCGCTTTGCAATACGTTCGATTCCGTAGCGACGCCATGTCCGACTTCTCCCGATCTGAGCGGCAGAGAGAGTTCCTCGCAGCGATTGCCAACAAGCTGAAATCGGCGACCACCTTGCTCAAGTTACCGCAGCTGCTCGGCGGGATCGCCCCCTATATCGAGACGAGTATTCCGCCAAGCGATATGTTCGAGCTGGCCCGACTTGGTCTCAATCTGGATACAAGCAACCTGAAAGGCATTCAAGTTCCGCAGATGAACGCGTTCAAGAACGCCATAATCAACGGAATGGATGTGCTCGTTCCGGATGTGGAGAAGGTTAGAAGCTACGTTCAGGAGCAGCTCTCCGGGCAGCTCGTTCAAGCTCCATAAAGTCGACAAAACTCTGTCCTTAAAACTTATTAACATCATAGGATTAATATGTTACGATGGGTCCATCTAACAATGGAAGGGATTGAACGGCATGGCAATCACGACATTCAAAGCATCGGCTCATTTACAAGAAGGAGTCGTCGTTAAAGTTAGCTCCAGAAATTTCGAAATGACGATTGACGAGCCAAAAAGCTTGGGCGGAACGGATACGGGAATGAATCCGGTAGAAGCGGTTCTAGGCGCGCTCGGCGCATGCCAATCGATCGTGGCGAGAGTGTACGCCAAGAAGTTCGACGTTCGCCTCGACGATTTCCGCGTAGAAGTGGAGGGCGATCTCGATTTGGACGGTTTCTTCAAAAAATCCGACGTTCGTCCCGGCTATTCGGACATTCGTTATACGTTCTACATTAAGACCGACGCCCCTCAGGAGCGTGTCGAGCAGTTTGTGAAATTCCTGGAAGAAACGTGCCCGGTCGGCGATACGATCGCTAACGCCGTTAACCTTAAACTGAGCAATATCGTGATCGAAGCTCCGGAAACGGTAGAGTAATCCGCAGCTCTCATACGCTTCTCGTTCAAACGGTCCTCAGCCAAGCCTCCCGTGCAAGCGGAAGGCGGCCGAGGACCGTTTTATAATGTATGATGCTCATTCCTACCCCTTGCTCGCTCCCGCCGTCAAACCGTCGACCAAATTGCGCTGCAGCACAAGGAACAGCGTCATGACCGGAAGCGCAACGAGCACCGCCCCTGAAGCGAACAGCGTAAACTCCGTCGAATTGCGCTGGTTCACCATTTTGTACAGCCCGACGGCCAGCGTCCTTTGATCCTCCGAGCGCAGCACCAGATCGGCGAAGATGAAGTCGACGAAGCAGCCGTTAAAAATCATAAGGCTAGCATAGGTTAGCATCGGCTTGGCTAGGGGTATCATAATTCGGAAGAATACGGTCAGATGGCTCGCTCCATCGATCCGTGCGGCTTCCTCCAGACCGGAGGGAATCGTATCGAAGAAGCCTTTGGCCACGAACACGTTCGTGACGATCGCCCCGGAGCTATAGACGAGTACAAGCGCCAGATGCGAGTTGAGCAACCCCATCGTATTGAGCACGACATACACGGCGATCATCGCCATGAAACCGGGAAACATCTGCAGCACGAGCAGCGTATTCAACGAAAAACGACGTCCGGCAAAACGGAACCGGGACACCGCGTAAGAGGTCAACAGCAGCAGGAACGTGCCCAGCACCGTCGACAGCGTCGCAATTTTAAGCGTATTCATAAACCATAGCGGATATTTGGTCGCACGAAAAAGCTCGCGGTAATGATCTAATGTAAACTGACGCGGAAACAGCGTCTCGCTGTATAGACTGTTCCCTTCCTTCAACGAGGACAGCACGATCCACAGCGCGGGATACAGGCTGACGATCGTCAGAATAATGAGGATGGCATAGCTGAGACCGAGCTTCAAGCGAGCGTTGGAGCCGTTCATGCGATCATCCCCTCCTCTTTGTAGGATCGGGTGCGGCGGTAGCTCCAGATGGACAGGGAAGCGATCATCAGGAAAATGATAATGCCGATCACCGACGCGAAGCTGTACTGTGCCTGATCCAACGCCAGCTTATATAGCCAGGTGACGAGCAGATCGGTGTGGCCGGCGTATTGGTAATGCGTATTCACCGGACCTCCGTCCGTCATCAGATAGATCACGTTAAAATTGTTGATGTTCCCGGCAAACTGCATGATCAGCACCGGAGCAGTGGCGAACAGCATCATAGGCAGCGTAATGCGGCGAAACTTCTGATAAGAGCCCGCTCCGTCGACCTCGGCAGCTTCATAAAGGTCTCGCGGAATAGTCGTCAAAATTCCAAAAGCGAGAATCATCGTAATTGGAATGCCGATCCACATATTAACAACCATCAGCGTCGCTTTGGCCCACATCGGATTAGTCAGCCACGGCACGCCTTCCAGTCCGATCATGCGCAGCATATCGTTGATCGGACCGAACTTGTTGTTGAACATGTTGCGCATCACCAACAGGGAGATCAGGCTCGGGATCGCGAACGGAACGATCATCACAGTGCGCCAGAATGCCTTGAACCGAATGCGCGGCTGATGGATCAACACCGCCACCAAGATTCCCCCGACATAAGTGGTCGCAGTCGCGACGGCCGCCCAAATGACGGTCCACAGCAGCACGCCGAAGAACGTATCGCTCCATACCTTTAAGCTCACCAGCTTAACGAAGTTCGCGAAGCCGACCCAATCGATGAGGTTCGCCGGCGGCAGGTTCGGGTCCGCATAGTTCGTAAAAGCGAGCAGAATCGAGAAGATCAAAGGAAGCACGGTCAAAAATAAAATGAATAAAGCGGGCAGCAACAGAACGAGGTAAGCGAAATTCCGTTGGCTCATCGCCCGGAGCGTCTGCCGGAACGTTCGGATCTTCTGCCCCGCTTCCCGCAGAACGCCCGTCTTATAGGCGTCACGAATGCCGGCCACATATAGCGCGACGGCCAGCAGCGCTGCGAGCAGCGCCATCAGGCCTTTGATAAGAAGGAAAATCGAATGATCCCCCTCGACCATCTGCGTCAGCTTGCCGACCTTGACCAAGCCGCTCGGCTGGTCTCCCAGCGTCCACAGCCCCCGCAAATATTCCGGCAGGTCAAGCGCCGCGGCTCCGCCCAGAAGGCCGATTCCGGCGGCCAGAAACAGAAACCCTTTCATCCGCTGTCCGTGATAGAGCTGGCCCAGGCCCATGAAGAGCGCCGACAGCAAGGCGCCCGCGATTGGTTTGCGCATGCGCGATTCCTCTCTTTCTTCGCCTCGGACGGCCTTCACCCGACAGCCGGAGGCCGTCGGGTGAAAGCCGCTCTTGGGCGAACCTTCTCTCTATTGGGAAGCGATGGCCGTTTTCACGGTCTCGACCATGGCGTCCAGCGTCGTCTTGACGTCGGCTTTCGGATCGTCCCACAGCGTCGTGAACGCCGCCTTAAGCGGATCCCATAGCGCATTGATCGCGGAGATGCCGGGCATCGGAGTCGAATTCTCGAATTGCTGGAAGAATCCGCTGACATAAGGATCGTTCTTGATTTTCGGATCTTCTCCGGCCTCTTTGTTCGCCGGGATCGCTCCTGTCATTTCGTAGTTTTTCAGTTGATTCTCTTTGTTCGCCGCGAAGTTCGCGAACAGGCGAGCCGCGATCGGATATGGCGAATACGAATTGACATAGTAGGATTTGACGCCGGAGAACGAAGTGGACGGCTTCCCGCCGGGTACGGCCGGAAGCGGTGCAACGCCGAAATTGACCTTGTCCTTGAAGGCGCCGACCGACCAAGGGCCGTCGATGTTCAGAGCCAGCTTGCCGTCCGTGAACAGCTGCGTCTTGACGTCGTAGGTGATGTCCGCCGCGTTCATCGGCAGAATCGGTTTTAGCGACCGCAAGAACTCGAAGCCTTGCACCGCCCCCGGGCTGTTCAGCCCGATGTCGGTCGGATCGGTATTGTCCTGTCCGAAGAAGTACCCGCCGAAACTGCCAACGAACGGATAGGAATAATAGCCGACGAATTCCCACATGACGGCGTACTTGTTCTCCTTGGAATTCGTGAATGTCTCCGCGAACTTAATGACCTCGTCCCACGTTTGAGGCGGTTCCGGGAATAGATCCTTATTGTAGAACAGCGCGTACGTTTCTACCGACTTCGGATAGCCGTACAGCACCCCCTCATAGGAAGAAGCCTTGACGGCCGCCTCCGCCATCGAAGATCGGGTTTCCTCTTCGAACACGTCGTTGGGAAGCAGCAGCCCCGCCTTGACCGCCTGGGCGATCTGATCGTGCGGAAGCGTCAGGACGTCGCCCGCCAGCTTCGAAGGGCCGTCCGTCGCCAATCTTCCGCCTTGATCTCCTCCGGCCACCTCCTCCAGCGTAACGGGAACTCCGTATTCCTTCTCAAAAGCAGCCGCCACCTCTTTCATATAAGGCATTTGCTCCTTGGATTCCCACACCTTCAGCTTTGCGCCCGCTTCCGGCTTCAGAGCCTCCTCTTCCCCGGACGGAGCCGGACTGGACGGGCTTTCGGCCGCAGCCGAAGGACTCTCGTTCGCAGACGGCGAGGCGCTCCCGTTAGCTCCGTTACCGTCCCCTCCTCCGCAAGCGGTCAATGCCCCGAGCAGCAATACACTTACCAAGCCGATACTCCATTTCTTAATCTTCATGTTCTCAGCCTCCCGTTTTAAGTGCTTCCCCTTTTCATGCATCCGATGATCCGACTGCCGACTGTGCCGATCGCTTCCGTTCCCTTACGTTGACCGCAAAAAAAGGGCACACCCTCGCCAAGTGAATAACTCAACGAGGATGTACCCTTATGGGGTAGCAGTGCCTTCAGAATGTGGAAAAGCCTAATTCCGAATGTTCGTGAAAACGATTGCACAAACTCATCATATACGATGAACAAAAAAGTTAGCAAATTCCATTTTCAGCTCATATTCATGATTTTCGGCTTAAAATTCGCATTAAATCTCATTTTTTCTGTTAAACCCTCCGAAATCGTCCGTATTTCATTCTATTTACAGATTTGGCGATTTGGGATAACATGAAAATTAAGGATAGGGCGTGGCCTCACAGCAAGAGCAAACGGTTGCACACTGTGTAAGCCACCGAATCGGCCGTATTCCGCTATCCGAATCCGCAAACATCGCACAAGCAACTTAAAGGCGCTGTTACCGTCAGGTACAACCTCGTCCGTGCACGACGAGGCTGTGCCTTTTTTGCATTCTACTTTCTATCCAAAAGGAGTTATGCGCTATGCTGCGAGAAGCCATCTATCATCGCCCCAAACAAAACTGGGCTTATGCCTACGACAACAAAACCATTCATTTGAGGGTTCGGACGAAAAGAGGCGAAGCGGACGAGGCCTTCGTGATCGCCGGCGACAAATACGCCTGGGAACAAACGCGCTATGTCGTCCCGATGAAGCCTCTCGCATCCGACGAGCTGTTCGATTATTGGGAAGCAGAGGTCGTTCCCCCTCTTCGTCGATTGAAGTACGGCTTTCGCTTTCGTTCAGGGAACGAGGAGCTTTATATGTCCGAGAAAGGCTTTTCCTCCGTCGAGCCTGAGAACTACCTGACGCTGTTCGAGTTTCCTTTTCTCAACCCGGCCGACGTGTTCGAGCCTCCCGCTTGGGTGAAGGACGCGGTGTTCTATCAGATTTTCCCGGAACGGTTCGCCAATGGCGATCCATCGCTCAATCCCGCAGGGACGCTGCCTTGGGGCGGCGCTCCGACTCCGACGAACTTCTTCGGAGGAGACCTGCAGGGCGTTATCGATCATCTCGACCATTTGGTCGATCTGGGCGTCAACGCCATCTATTTCAACCCGCTGTTCGAAGCGACGACCAACCACAAATACGACACGAAGGACTATATGAAGGTCGATCCTAGGTTCGGTTCGAACGAGAAGCTGAAGGAGCTCGTAGACGCCTGCCATGCTAAGGGAATTCGAGTTTTGCTGGACGCCGTATTCAACCATTCGGGCAAGGAATTTCCGCCATTCGTCGATGTGGCGGACAAAGGGCCCGATTCCCCTTTCGCCGATTGGTTCCATGTACGGGAGTTCCCTTTGCGAGTGGAGAACGGGATTCCGACCTACGATACGTTCGGCTTTGAACCGATCATGCCTAAGCTGAATACGGAAAACGCAGAGGTCAAACGCTACTTGCTCGACGTCGCTCGTTATTGGATCGAGGAAGTCGGCATCGACGGCTGGCGGTTGGACGTGGCCAACGAAGTGGATCATGCGTTCTGGCGGGAGCTCCGGTCGGTCGTCAAGGGTTTGAATCCCGAAGCTTACATTCTCGGGGAAATCTGGCACGATTCGATCGCATGGCTGCAAGGGGATCAGTTCGACGCGGTGATGAACTATCCGGTGACGGAGGCCGTTCTGGACTTTTTCGCCCGCGGCGTAATTGAGGCGGTTCCCTTCGCCAACACGATCGGCAACCAATTGGCCGCTTATCCGCGTCAGGTCGTGGAAGCGTCGTTTAACCTGCTCGGAAGCCACGACACGCCGCGCCTGCTCACCGTATGCGGGGAGGATGAACGGCGCATGAAGCTGGCCACGCTGTTCCAGCTGACGTTCCCCGGGACTCCAAGTATCTACTATGGCGACGAGGTGGGGATGAACGGCGGCGGCGACCCTCACTGTCGAGGATGCATGGTATGGGAGGAAGATAAGCAAAACAAAGAATTATTCGAGTTTTTTGCGGCGGCAATCCGACTTCGCCACAATCACGAAGCGCTGCGGAGCGCAAGCTTCAAGTTTCTGGTTGCCAATGGAGGACTGCTCGTGTACGAACGGCTGTCCTCCGACAACTCGGAACGCCTCGTCGTCGCGATGAACGTCTCGGAGCAGTCGGTAGAAGTCGTCCTCCCAAGAGCTACAGCCGGTCAAAGCTGGACACCAATATTCGGCGAAGCCCGCGTTGAGGAGACTGGCGGGCCCATGAAGGCCGAACTAGCGGCCTTCGGCTATTCCATCTGGCGGTGCTAGACAAGGGGGTTGTCCTCTAGACGCTAGGTAAAAGGGGAATGTACCTCCTTCCGATGCTATACGCTCCTGAAATCTGAATTGGGAACCCGTGATACGGTGATTTCAGGAGCGTATGAGGCATTCTCCAGGCTAATCATGATCCACAACACTTCCAGATAATTCCTCGGAATTATCCTTATAATCATTGAAGACGCTTTAGTGACGTACAAACCCTTGATTTCGGATGCTTTGTACGGTTTTCCCTACAAACATTCGTCGTTTGAGCCTAGGCCGGATGGCTTTGTACGATTTTCCCTACAAAAGTCCGCCGTTTAAGCCTGGTTCGAGCTGCTTTGTGCGGTTTTCCCTACAAAAGTCCGCCGCTAAGCCTGGTTCGAGCTGCGTTCGGTTGTACGACTTTCCGACAACTTCCCCTTTGTAAGCTCATGTGTGCAAATGGATCCGCCGTAAAAGTTCAATTTCCAATCAATTTGAATCGTTGTGGTTTATAGTACATCCCCTTAACAGGCGGCAATACGAATGTAATCCACTTTCAACGTACCCGCAGTTGAAGAAGGAGCCCTAACTCTAATTTAGCTTAGTCGGGCTCCTTGTCCATTTATTTTTTTGCGAAAACGATGTCGGAATACAAATAAGTGCCGCCCGGCAAGGACGATTGTTCCGGAGATACGGGCAGAACGAAGATGTCCTCGTCCGCGGGATTCCCTTCAATTCGGAACTCCAAATCCAACGTATGCTCCCCAGCCGCTAGATTCACGTAAACGCAGCGGTTGTGCGCCGCACGATGGAAGGCTGGCATATTTTCTGCCGGCTCGGCGTTATCCAGGACGACTTCGCCGTTCAAACGCGCAACGACCGGTGCCGTTGTGCCGACGATCAGCTTGACGTCGCGTGCCGTCGGAATGATCAGCTTGGTCGAAGCCCGATACGTCCCGAGTGCCTCGTCGCCCGACGCTTCCGCAAGCCGCAGCTGGTGACCCGGGAAGACGACGTCCTTCCCATCCGGCGTGCCGGGTCCGGCAATCCGCCAATGGGTGGCGGCAGCCAAAGCCAAAGGAATATGCTCCGTACTCCATACGACGCGATCGTGATTTCTGTGGACATTCAGTTGGAGCGCATATGTCGGTCTCACAATCGCGCCCGCTTCAACCTCCGCCTCCCACTCGCACGTCTCTCCGACCGCCAAGGCGAACGGCCGCTCCGGAACGGCGGGCCAATCCTGCGGAACCGCCAGCTCCAACGTTCCGCTCCAAGGCTCGCGCGAACGATTGGACACGGCTATGCGGATACTTTTGCGCTGTCCCGCGCCGATCGAAGGTCCTTCCGCTCCGTAGTCGACCGTAACGGATAGTCCCTGCGGCTCCGAAGAACCCTGCGGCAGCAGATAGCGCACCGCGGTGGGAGCGATCTCGTAATCCTCTAACCGAATCGTCCGGTCTTCCCAGACGGCGAGCACTTCCCGAGACATGCGAATCGTCCGCCGCGTCAGCTCGTCCAGATTGGTCGGCGCGGGGAAGCCCTTCACCGGCGGGCTGACGACGACGCGGTCCCCGACCGGCTCGACCCATTCCGCAGGCAGACTGGCGCGCCCCCCGATGATGCCGAGAATCGCTCCGAGCGTCGCCGCCGTGCAGTCCGTATCGTAGCCGCAGTTCGTCGCCTTCAGCAGCGCATCCCCGAAGTTCTCCCCGTATAACCAACCGAGAATCGTAAATGCGATATTTTGCGGCGCGTCCGTAAAATTATCCCGCCCGTGATGCTTCAGAATCAACTCCCGCGCTTCCTTCCAATCGACGCCTTCCCCATGCCAACGAATCAGATCGCGGACGGCCAGGGATGTGCGGCAATCCTCCGGAATCATCGACAGACCGATGGCGATCAGACGGTCGCGGTCGCTCTCGGAGAAAGCAGCGGCTTCGATGGCCGCGAAAAACATTTCCCCAAAGACGCCCTCTCCCCCCGCATGGTCAACGATCGCATCCTGGTATGCGTAATAGGCGGCCACATCAGGGCGGTTCGGCGCGACCATCGCCCATATCTCGGAGCGGATCGGCGAGCCCATGCAGTCGTTAAACGGATTGTTGAACGAGCCGCTAAGCGGTGCCGGGAGCCCCCGCCGTAAGTTGCCCAACGCATAGCCGTACTCGTCAAAAGGAAAGAAGATATGCTCCACCCATTCCTGACCCAATTCCTTCGCGGTCAGCCGGGCGCCGTATTGCTCCAGCGCGTGCAGCCATACGAGCTGCATGTCAAGGTCGTCGTTTTCCAGCGGTTCGTCCGGAAGCACCGGATAGAAAGTCAGATCGAGCAGCTCCTTTTTCCCTTCCATGGGGACGCCCAGCGTGCCTCCGATATTTTTGCCTAACCAACCTCCGTACACCTTTTCGTAAAACTCTTCTTCAGATAGCCGGGTCATAGGTACATCTCCTCTGCGCGGTGATATAATCGATTCAAACCGACTATACCGGAGAGCATTCCGCGATAAAATGGACGACGTTACGATTTGCGGTCGTCCGAATCGGAGAGGTGTCCAGTGAACTTCTTGTCATTATCCAGCCGCTCGCGCTTGGACGTAAAATGGGCCAACAGCCATACGGGCGATCCGTTGTTCTTCAACACGCCCCATACCAATCCAAATTTCCAATTGTTTCTCGTGAACGATGGCCCCGTCTATCTACAGGTCGAGGAAGAAAAACTGACTCTGCATTCCGGGGAAATCTTGCTGCTCAAGCCCTGGCAGCGGCATTTCGGATGGAAGGAGGGCGGGGAACATTTCAACTTCTTCTGGGTGCAGTTCAGCGCCGACCCGCAGATCGAGGAAGTGGACGACGAGACCGACTACGCGCAGGATTTGTCATTTATCGGTTCGTCCGGCGATCTTCGCAGCGCGGCCTCGACTGAGATCCGAATGCTGCTGCCCCGCCGTCATCGTCCCTCGTGCCGATTCGAGTTGGCTTTGAAGTTCGAGCGGATGATCGCCGAGATGAGAAAACCAGCCGGTTATTTTCGCGTACGGCTGTCGGTACTCATCTGGACCGTGCTGGAGCTAATCGCCAACGACTTTATGGAGAGCCAGCATCCGGACCCGGCGACGCCGGAATCTTTTATTCTGTATCGCCGGATCGTCAACACGCTGGATGAAAATTTTCAGCGCGAGCTCTCCAAGGAGATGCTCGAAGCGGCGGTCGACCGCACGTACAACCATATCTGCTCCGTCTTCAAAAAATATTCCGGAACGACCATCACCGCCTACACCCACTCCCTGCGCATCCAACGCGCCAAATATTTGCTGCAGACAACGGGCGACACCGTCGCCGCGATCGGGCGCGAGGTCGGCTACGACGACCCTTATTATTTCGGTCGGCTGTTCAAGAAAATAACCGGGGTCACTCCTCTGGAGTTCCGGTATCGCTCTGGGCAATAGACAACGGACCTCGTCATTGCGCGGGGTCCGTTTGTTTTCCTCGTATGTGTATATATTTACCCCAAACAATCTATTTATGAACTTGAAAGCAATTGTCTTCCATTTTATGTTGGTATTACATATGGAGTATCATATTTAACTTACAGGGGTTAGAAAAAGGGAGGATTTCTTTTGTCAGAACCTCGTACTCGCGCTCGCGTCACCATACTTTTATTCACCTTCGCCGCCCTAAGCCTTGTCTTCCTCTCAGCCTGTCAGAAGAGGGAGAAAGACGACCTGGACGATTTCGATCCGAATGAACCTGTTAAGCTGAAGGTCATGTATATTCTCGAAGAGACCTTTGGTCAAACCTACGGAAATCTGTTGCAACGGAAGTTTCCCAATCTTGAACTTGAGATTGTAGCTCCGGGACTGGGGACCTTTACAATCGATGATTATTTACAAAGATCAATAAGGAACAACCGGATGTTCTCTTCCTTAGCCTTCCACTCTACGAAAAGCTTGCCGACGCAGGGCGTCTTATGGAATTGGATTCGGTCATCCAGCAGGATCGGTTCGATTTAAGCGGCATTTATCCGGCTGTGATCGAGCAACTGCGAGTCAGTGGAAACGGCAAGTTATACGGACTGACTCCAGAGTTGTTTTCTCACGCGATTTATTACAATGCTGATCTATTTCGGAAATATGGGGTGGAGCTGCCCACAGATCGAATGTCCTGGGATGAAGTTTTCAAGCTCGCCCAACGGTTTCCGTCCGATGGGAACGAAGAGGAACGCGTATACGGTTTTAAAAAAGATGTTACTGGCGGGTTATCCGAGCTGGTTATGGTCGTTGGAGATACGATCGGATTGACATCGGTTAGCTCGGACGGCCTTCGCCTCACGCTCCAATCCGACGGCTGGCGGAAAGTCTTCGAATCCGTCATGAAGACCTATCAATCGGGAAACCTGCACATTCCTACAGGCCCAATAACATTTGCCCCTGAAACTGATCCCTTTATCAAAGGTCAACTTGCCATGAGATTAGATTCCTTTTCGTATTATTCACAAATGTTAGAAGGTAGAAGAAAATTAAAGAGCAGCCATCCGTTTGAACTCGGAGTCGTCACCGCCCCTGTCAATCCGGCGACTCCGGATATGACCAATCAATTTACGATCGGTTTGATTTTTGCAGTCAATAACCAGACTGCCCACAAGAGAGCCGCATGGGAAGTCGTCAAGTACATCAATAGCGAAGAAGTCGCCAAAATTCATTCTCGGACAGCCTATCTGTCAGCCCCGGCACGCAAGGAATATGCCAAGGCATTCGAGGAGCTTAATATCGAACCTTTTTACGCTTTGAAGACGACTGCGACGCGGCATAGTGATAGCCGTTTCCCGCATACGTTTGCCAGGGTATCATTAGGCCCGCTCGTCACAAACGAGCTCCAACTCGTCGCCGACGGAGCAAAATCGTTGGACGAAGCAATCGAGACGATCCAAACGGAGGGACAGCAGTTGCTCGATGCCTATCTGGTTAAGTTAAGCTCGCAGGGAAACGAATAAATGTCATCGCGGAAAGGAGGATTTCCCTTGCCAAAACAACAAACTCCAGTTCGCTTAACGAGCATTTTATTAGTCTTCGCCGTACTAAGCCTCGTCTTCCTCGCAGCCTGCCAGAAGAAGGAGAAAGACGACCTGGAAGATTTCGATCTTAATGAACCGGTTAAACTCAAGATCATGTTTAGTACTGAAGGCGGCTTTGATCAACAATATGGAAACCTGCTGCAACGAAAGTTCCCAAATATCGAATACGAAGTTCTCCCTTTTAAACAAGGCCGGATGACCAATGAAGACTTTCGGGAACAAATCAATACCGAGCAGCCGGATATCCTTTTTACCCGTGACATACTTTTCGAAGAACTCTCTGCCGAAGGACGTCTTATGGAGCTAGACCCTGTTATTCAGCAGGATCAATTCGATATTAGCAGTATTTCTCCGGCTGTGATCGAGCAACTAAGAGTAAGTGGAAACGGCAAATTATATGGTCTTTCTCCTGACTTTGTATCTTCAGCAGTCTACTATAATGCAGATTTGTTTAGAAAATACGGAGTTGAAATGCCTACAGACCGAATGTCATGGGATGAAGTTCTCCAGCTGGCTCAACGATTCCCGACCGATGGCAACGAGGAGGAAAGAATATACGGTTTCAAAGCAAGCTCTACTACTACGTTATACGACATGATTATCGGTGTTGGAAAGACGATGGGATTGACGCCCGTTAGCTCTGACGGCCTCCACCTGGCTCTTCAATCCGAGGGCTGGCGGAAGGTATTCGAATCTGTGATGCAAGCTTACCAATCAGGCAGTGTACTCTTAGCGAAAGGTTCAACGCTTGAAGAGATTATTCGTAACGACACTGAAATTTTTGGCAATAAGAACGACAAGTTTATCAATGGCCAAGTTGCCATGAGAATAGACACCTTTTCGTATTACTCAAAAATTCTAGAAGGCAGAAGAAAATTAAATACCAGCGATTCTTTTCAATTGGGAATCGTCACCGTTCCCGTCAATCCAGCTACTCCCGACACGACCGACGCTGCTTTATTTATGGCATCTATTTTTTCGATAAACAATCATTCTGCTCATAAGAGAGCCGCGTGGGAAGTCGTCAAGTATATCAATGGCGAAGAAATTGCCAAAATAAACTCACGGACAATCAACACGAGTACCCCTTCACGTAAAGAATATGCAAAGATGTTCGATGATTTTAACATCGAACCCTTTTACGCTTTGAAGACCACCCCGAAGCGGTGGAGCGATAATCATTCCCCTGCAGAATTAACCGATTCATTACGCCCACTCGTCACAAGAGAACTCCAACTCGTCGCCGACGGAGCAAAATCGTTGGACGAAGCAATAGAGACGATCCAAACGGAGGGACAGCAGTTGCTCGATGCCTATCTGGTTAAGTCAAGCTCGCAGGGAGACGAATAACATGCCAAAACCTATCATTCTTTGCCGGGCTGCCGCCCTTGCGCTCTTCGCCCTTAGCATAGCTCTCATAGTCGGCTGCCAAGGCGAGCGTTCAGGGCCTTCGGAAACCTTCGATCCCGATCAGCCGGTTAAACTGAAGGTTATGTTTCGGAATGTGGATTACTTCTATCAACGTTACGGAAATATACTTATTGGCCAGTTCCCTAATGTGGAGTTCGAAGTGATCGAACAACCGTCCGGTTCAATCGAAGAACAGAAAAAAGCAATTCTGGCGTCGCAGCCCGACGTCCTGCTGCTTAGCTCCCCTCTGTACGAAGTGCTTTCCGAAGAAGGAGCTTTAATGGATCTTGAGCCCGCCATCATACGCGATAAATTTGACCTCAGCGGGATTTATCCTGCGGTGATCGAGATGTTAAGAGAGGGAGGAAACGGAAAACTATACGGGCTTGCTCCCGAGTTTTCGGCTTCTGCGCTCTATTACAACAAAGTCTTGTTCAAAAAGTATGGAGTGGAATTTCCTAGGGATCGAATGTCGTGGGATGACGTATTGAAGCTCGCTCAGCGTTTCCCGTCCGAGGGGAATGAGGAAGAGCGCATTTACGGCTTCGAGCCCGGATCGGGCCCTGGGCTATTCGACTTAATCCTGGATGCGGGCACGACAATCGGATTAACGTCGATCAGCGCCGACGGCTCCAGCATCGTTATCGCTTCCGACAGTTGGAAGAGGATTTTCGCGTCTGTCATGCAGGCCTCTCAGTCGAATGTTCTACACTTCCCTTCGGGAGATATCGTAGAACAATTTAGGAACGATCTCTTCACGAAGGGCCGGGTCGCCATCAAGGAAAATGAATTTTTCTACTATTCGTCGATTGCAGACAGACAGAGATCAGAGCCAGGCAGCAATTCCCTTAACTTTGATGTCGTAACCGTTCCAGTCGATCCCGCGAATCCGGACGTAACGAATGCTCTTTATCTGAACTCCATTTTTGCGGTTAGCACTAACTCCGCACAGAAGCCAGCCGCTTGGGAGGTCGTGAAATACATCAATAGCGAAGCTCAGGCCCAAATCGAATCCAAAACGTTAAACGGCCAAATTCCGGTACGCAAAGACTATGTTCCTGATAAAGAAATCATCAATATTGAACCCTTCTTCGCCCTGAAGCCCGTCGTTAAACGTTGGAGCGACAGCAAGCTCACTCCCGAATTCAATCAGGTGTTCAAAGAATTGGCAACGAACGAACTCCAATACGTAGCCGCTGGCACAAAATCGTTGGATGAAGCGCTTGCGACGATTCAAGCGGATGGGCAGCAGTTGTTGGATTCTTTTCTGCTTAAGGCAAATCCGTGAGCACCTCCACCAAATAAAAAAAAGGACGAACCGCGTCTAAGTACAAGGGTTCGTCCTTCTTGTCGTTCGTTCTGTCTGACTAAGATGTCGCTATTTAACTTATTTCAGGTTGCTGAGGTTATAGAACGCCGCATTGCCGCCGTATTTCGCCGTGTAGCCTGCGCGCTTCGCCGCCTCAATGCGTCGAACGTCTCGGTCAAGGAACCGATTTGGTTGGCTTTAACGAGGATGGAGTTGCCTATGCCTTTCTCAATGCCGTCAGCCAGACGCTCGGTGTTCGTAACGAACAGGTCGTCGCCAACCAACTGAACTTCGCCAAAATTAAGGTACATATTATATAGCCTATTGCTTAACGGAGTTTCGGTGTAGACTATAGCGTTCCGTCATAGCGAATTGTTGAAATTTGGTTTAAAGGAAATAAATACCACAGTAAAGAGAGATGATTATTTTACGTGTTTTTATCCCTCTATCATGATTTTTTACACTTGTTGCATTATTGATCATTATTTACAATTTAATTGGTATTAAATAATAAATTTGGAGGTGAATAGAATATGAATTGTGAAACTATCTATACTTATTGTTCTGGATACTGTAGTTCTTACACAATGCACAGATATTATCAAAGATTGTGCGATGGAGTCCTTGAGGAAGGAAGACTAGATTGTCATTGTAATGTGGGCTAATCGCTCATGCGGCATTAGTATTTAGCATTGGTAGGCGAAAAGGTCCTGAGGCGACACCACTATTGACTCGTGCGTTGGCGTTTCGTAGCACCAAATTCGGACCTTTTCGCCTATTACAGTTTTGTGGAAGGGGATGAAATCAGATTGCTAATGTCACTCATTCAACTTTTCCTAGTCGTTATGCTTGTTTTTTCTGCAGTAATGAAATGGGCAAGTTATCGTTTATTTACGGAAACTATTAAAGAACTTGGTTTTTCAAACGTGATTTCTACTATCGGTATTACCACCTTGCCGTTGATTGAACTACTTATTGCTGCTTCTTTGTCATGGGAAGAAACATTTCTGCTGGGTAACATTCTATTTTTAATACTGTTAATCTTCTTCTTAACTATTTCGATAAGAGCCTCATCCAACAAAAAGAGAATTAAGTGTAACTGTTTTGGAAGTTTTTCAGAAGAGCGATTTGGTTGGGTGACCTATACCCGAATCACCTGCTTGGCAATGTTAAGTTTGATCCTGTTCCTGCGCCAAGAAACGACACAACTATGGGATATTTCAATTAGGGATATTTCATATGGAGTTTCTTTCTCCGTTGGGATCCTGATGATTTACTCACTTTCGATTTCTATTTATCGTCTAAGAATGGAGGTGAATGATGTTGTTTGAATATTTTAATCTATCCTATCTTGTTTTATGGGTTCTAGTTTGTTTACTAACCTATTCAAATATTCAATTGGTACAAAAAGTACAAGCGCTCGGGATTAAGCGAACCCCTAACCCCAATCATCTCCCCCTCAACGATCAAGGCATATCTTCTGGAGATTTGTTTCCTGAGCTTACTCTGGTCGATAAAGAACTAGGTAATTGGAATAGTGTTAGCACTGAAGGTTCTATTGTACTTATTACCTCATTTATGTGCTCGTCCTGTAAGATCGTCTATCCCTTAATTGAGCCTTTTTTAAAAAAACACCCTGCTATAAATTTTTTACTTTTATTAGATGGAGACCAAAATGATTTAGAATCCGTTCGATTCAACTACAATTTAACTGTGCCTATGTCCACAATAACGGATGAAATGAGAGAGCCCTTAAAGATCAGAGCTTTCCCTTTTGGTTATTTTCTCTCTCCTGAAGGAAAGGTTGTTGCTAAGGGAGTGGTGGGCCATGAATCCGGTTTAGATGTATTATTTCGTAATGGTCATGAGACTCATTTAATTACGGAAAACATGAAGAGCACCATTTCAGCATAGAGGTGTGAGGAGCAAACAGTATGTCGAGTGGAATTCGGCAAGTAAAGACCATAGCACAATGTATAATAACAATTTTTTTCAACGTGTGGACTGTCTCGCCGTTACTACTGACTGTAGTAATTATTTTAACTTTCGTCGTCGCCTTCTTTCCAATACTGAACGTCTTCATTACCAAAGAAATGATAGACCAAGCAATATTAATTATCCAACATAAATCAGGCTCCATTGCACTTTTTTATACTTGGTTAATATTACAAGCTGGTACTTTTATCACTCTATTAGGAATTAATGCTTTAGAAAAAGCACTTTCAACTTCTTTAGGCCTTAAAGTTAAGCTGTATTATGATAAGTCTGTTGCGACCAAGGCATCTAAACTTTCACTAATGCACTTCGATTCACCCGATTTTTTTGATAAGTATTCACGCGTGCAATTCGGAGTAGCCGATAAAGCATTGCAGTTGTTAATGTCATTTGTTAAAACAATCCAAAACCTTATAACAATAGTCGGATTCTCTGCTTTACTTTTCCGCTTTCATTGGGTCATGGGGGTGGCGATGATGCTATTTGTGATTCCAAGCTTGTGGCTACACACCTTCATAGGTAAAAAAAGATATTTCCAAGTATTCAAGCAAACACCTGTGACAAGGAAAATTGATTATCTAACTCATTTGCTTACAGAACGAAGTGCCGCAAAGGAATTACGAATATTTCAAATTCACTCCTATTTAATCAGCCGGTTAGAGCACTTTTATTGGAAAAATGCAAACGAAAAAGTGCTACTCGAGAAAAAAATAGCCTTATCTAGTTTTGGTGTCGATAGTGTATCCAGCCTACTTTTACATATTGGAATTGCTTTTTTATTTTGGCTAAGCACAATTGGACATATGACAATAGGGTACTATATTTCTCTCGTTCAAGCGATGTCAGCTTCCCAGAACCTCCTGCAGCAAGTAGCTTTTCAAATATCTACACTTCATGAAAACACTCTATACTTCAATAACTATAATGATTTTATGAATCTACCCGAAGAGAAAACAATTAATTCTTTCGGAATATTTCCGCACAAAATTAGCAAAGGTATTCATGTACATAATTTGTCATTTTCTTATTCTCATAGACCGGAAAATAAAGTTTTAAATAACATTTCCCTCTCAATTCCACCAGGCGAGAAGGTAGCAATTGTTGGCGAGAATGGGGCAGGAAAAAGCACTTTAATTAAGTGTATACTCGGTTTATACCCTTTGACGAAAGGGGATATTCTTTTTGATAACATATCTATTCGTAGTATCTCTCCAGATGAATTAAGGAAACACGTTACGGCTACCTTCCAGGATTTCGTCAATTACCAACTTAGTGTACGTGAAAATATTGGCCTTGGAAATGTAGACTTCTTACACGATGACAAAAAAATACTTGATGCTGCAAAAAGAGGAGATTCCTACGATATAATTTCTCAAATGAAAAATGGCTTGGACGCGGAACTAGGGTTTGCATTTCACGGAGGGCGAGAACTATCCCATGGGCAGTGGCAAAAAATTGCGATGAGCCGTTCCTTCTTACGGGATGCTCAGATCATTATACTCGATGAGCCCACGTCGGCACTTGATCCATTAGCAGAAGCTAAAGTTTTCGAACGCTTTCTATCTTTAGCCGAAGATCGAACCGCAATATTTATTTCTCATCGGCTTGGAAGTTGCCGAATGGCGGATAGGATTATTGTCTTAAAGGATGGGGCTATCGTCGAGCAAGGTAACCATGAATATTTAATGTCTAAAAATGGGGAATACTCGCGAATGTTCCAATCTCAAGCAAAATGGTATTCATCATCAAAGTTCGAAGTTGCAACATAATCATCCAAGATTCAGGAGGCCATGAAGGTGCCCAGAACCTTAATTTATTCTCGATCTATTTCAATTGTGCTATTTGCGTTTAGTATAGTTTCCATAGCTGGCTGTCAAGAAAATTCAATAGATCCAGTAGATACCTTTGATCCTAATCAACCAATTAAACTGAAAGTTATGTTTCCGGACAACGATTACTTTTATCAACGTTACGGGAATATCCTCAGTGGCAAGTTCCCAAATCTAGAGTTCGAAGTTATTCGAAGAGCGTCAGGCACTATCGAAGATCAGAAGAAGCAAATCATAGAAACTCAGCCCGACGTCTTATTACTTAGCTCTCATCTTCTTGAGAAACTTTCCGACGAAGGAGCTTTAATGGATCTTGATTCCCTCATTCAACGGGATAAATTCGATTTGAGCGGAATTTATTCTTCGGTTATCGAGATGTTAAGAGAAGGAGGAAGAGGGAAGTTATATGGTCTTGCTCCTGAATTCTCCTCATCCGTGCTTTATTATAATAAAGATTTGTTTCAGCAATACGGGGTAGATATGCCCAAGGATCGAATGTCGTGGGATGACGTATTAAAGCTGGCTCAGCGTTTCCCAACCGAAGGGAGTGAGGGAGAACGTATTTATGGCTACGAACCCACATCCGGACAAGGACTATTCAACTTTGTATTGAACATAGGCACTACAATCGGTTTAACACCGATAAGTTCTGACGGTTCTAGCATCGTCATTGCTTCTGACAACTGGAAAAAGGTTATTGAATCTGTCATGCAAGCCTACCAATCGGATGTTCTGCATTTTCCTACAGGAAGTATAATAGATGAGATTAAAAATGATCTCTTCCTAGAGGGCCGAGTCGCAATGAAGAAACAAACTTTTTTCTACTATTCGTTGATAGAGGAAAGAAAACAAACACAGAAAAATAACAAACCTCTTCATTTCGACGTCGTTACTGTTCCTGTCGATACCGCAAACCCGGACATGACTGACACCCTTTATCTTGGCTCGATATATGCCGTTAATAACAATTCATCATACAAGCAGGCCGCTTGGGAGGTAGTGAAATATATCAATAGCGAAGAACATGCCAAACTCGAATCCAAAATGTTGCACGCCCAAATGCCAGTTCGCAAGGCTTATGTTCCAAGTAATGATGATATCAATATTGAACCTTTCTTTGCCTTAAGACCCTCAATTAAACGCTGGAGCGACGGTAATCTCACACCCGAATTTAATCAATCTTTCAACGAGTTGGCAACGAAGGAACTTCTATTCGTCGCCGACGGCACAAAATCATTGGACGATGCGCTTGAGACGCTCCAGACAGAAGGGCAACAATTGTTGGATTCCCTACGGGTAAAATTGAACGAAGCCGCCGCTACCTCTCCTGAAACGCCGAATTAATCTTCATCCTAGGCCCCGAAGGCCCGCCGATCAGCTTAGCGATGTTCTCGCTGCAGATCCGTCGGGCCTTGGAATCTACCTCGCCCCCCTCTTACAGGCATAAATCCCTTTATTCACTATTTAATTATGCGAAAGTTATACGTGGTCAATAGCCTCCTCCTCGATGCCATCCTGGAGAATTCTCTTGTCAAAACCTCATGTTCCAATTCGTTTTGTAACGTTCGTCAGAAAAATGTAAAAAAATCTGTCTGTTACAATGACTACTGGAGATGGGTATACAGTTACAACGAGTGAACTGACTAAAGAAGGCTAGTTGGAACATATCCATACCAAACAGCCGGCTGTTCTCTTGCTCACCGATTCTGATTCTAACGAAGTCCTTGAGATTCGTTCTAATTCCGTAGTGGCCTTTCACCAAATAAAAAAAGGACGAACCGCGTCTAAGCGCAAGGGTTCGTCCTTCTTGTCGTTCGTTCTGTCTGACTAAGATGTCGCTATTTAACTTATTTCAGGTTGCTGAGGTTATAGAACGCCGCTTTGCCGCCGTACTTAGCCGTGGAGCCAAGACGATCTTCGATGCGGAGCAATTGGTTGTACTTCGCAACGCGGTCCGTACGGGACGGAGCGCCGGTTTTGATCTGGCCAGCGTTCGTCGCAACTGCGATGTCGGCAATCGTGCTGTCTTCGGATTCGCCGGAACGGTGGGAGATTACAGCTGTGTAGCCTGCGCGCTTCGCCATCTCGATCGCGTCGAACGTCTCGGTCAAGGAACCGATTTGGTTGACTTTAACGAGGATGGAGTTGCCTACGCCTTTCTCAATGCCGTCAGCCAGACGCTCGGTGTTCGTAACAAACAGGTCGTCGCCAACCAGTTGAACTTTGCCTCCGAGTTTCTCCGTCAGCAATTTCCAACCTTCCCAGTCGTCTTCGGAACAGCCGTCTTCGATGGAAATGATCGGATACTTCTCTACCCAGCTAGCAAGCAGGTCAACGAACTCAGCCGGCGTGAAGGACTTGCCTTCGCCTTCGAGGTGGTATTTGCCGTCTTTGAAGAACTCCGTGGAAGCGACGTCCATGCCCAGGAAGATTTCTTCGCCGGCTTTGTAGCCCGCTTTCTCGATTGCTTCGAGGATCGTGGACAACGCTTCTTCGTTGGAACCAAGGTTCGGAGCAAAGCCGCCTTCGTCGCCAACTGCCGTGTTCAGACCTTTTGCCTTCAGAACGCCCTTCAGAGCGTGGAAGATTTCCGTGCCTGCGCGCAGAGCTTCGGAGAACGTCGGCAAGCCGATCGGCAGCACCATGAACTCTTGTACGTCGATGTTGTTATCTGCGTGCTCACCGCCGTTAACGATGTTCATCATCGGTACAGGCAGCGTTTTGGCGTTAAATCCGCCCAGATAAGTATACAGAGGAACGTCAAGCGCATCGGCAGCAGCGCGAGCGACAGCCATCGATACCGCGAGGATCGCGTTTGCGCCCAGGTTCGCTTTGTTAGGCGTGCCGTCGAGTTCGATCATTTTGCTGTCGATTTCGACTTGATCGAGCGCATCGTAGCCGATGATTTCCGGAGCGATAACGGTATTGACGTTCTCTACAGCTTTCAGAACGCCTTTGCCCAAGTAACGGCCTTTGTCTCCGTCGCGAAGCTCGACCGCTTCGTATGCGCCGGTAGAAGCGCCGGACGGAACGATGGCATGGCCTTTAGCTCCGGATTCCAATTGAACTTCGACTTCGACAGTCGGATTGCCGCGAGAATCGAGCACTTCGCGCGCATATACGTCAGTAATGATCGTCATAGGTAGAACACTCCTTCGGTGGGTTTATTTTTAATGCGGTTAGACAATTAAGGATTGGCCCGTCATTTGCTCCGGCTGCGGCAACTGAAGCAGCGCAAGCAGCGTCGGGGCTACATCAGCCAGAATGCCGCCTTCGCGAAGCGTGAGGCCGGCTTGGGTCACGATGCACGGAACGATGTTGGTCGTGTGCGCCGTAAACGGCCGATCATTGTCGTCCAGCACCATGTCTGCATTGCCGTGGTCGGCGATAACCACGCAGACGCCGCCTTTGGCCGTTACCGCGGAAACTACCCGTCCGAGACATTCGTCAGTCGCTTCCACCGCCTTGATCGTCGGCTCCAGCATACCGGAGTGACCGACCATGTCGGGGTTCGCGAAGTTCAGAATGATCGCATCATGTTTGTCGTCGGCAATTTCCTTTTCCAGCGCTTCCGTTACCTCGTAAATGCTCATCTCCGGCTGCAGGTCGTAGGTGGCGACCTTCGGCGAATTGATGAGAATCCGAGTTTCGCCCTCCAGAACGTGGTCCCGTCCGCCGCTGAAGAAGAACGTGACGTGCGGATACTTCTCCGTTTCGGCGATTCTGAGCTGCTTTTTCCCGTGTTGAACGAGTACCTCGCCAAATGTATTATCCAACTCTTTAGGCTTATACGCAACCAAGCCGCCTACGGTTTCCGCGAACAGCGTCATACACACGAAATACAGGTTCTTCGGGAAGCCCGGGCCGCGGTCAAAACCGCGAAAATCCTCATTCGTGAACACATTGGACAGCTGAATTGCACGGTCGGGACGGAAGTTGAAGAAAATGACCGAGTCCTCGGACTCCACCAAGCCGTTCGGCTTGCCGTCCGCTCCGACGATCACCGTCGGCACGAAAAACTCGTCGTATACGCCTTGCTCGTAAGAAGCTTTGACCGCTGCGATCGGATCAACCGCCGTCGGACCGTCGCCGTAAACCATCGCGCGATAGGACTTCTCAACCCGCTCCCACCGCTTATCGCGGTCCATTGCGTAGTAGCGGCCTTGCAGCGTGGCAATGCGACCGATTCCGAACTCTTCGATCTTGCCTTGCAATTGGGTCAGATAGCCGACTGCACTGTCGGGAGCTACGTCGCGGCCGTCGAGGAAGCCGTGGATATACACTTCCTCAAGCTCCTCCCGCTTCGCCAGCTCAAGCAGCGCGAACAGGTGGTCGATATGGCTGTGAACGCCGCCGTCGGACAGCAGGCCGTACAGATGCAGCTTCTTGCCGTTCTGCTTGGCATGGCGCACCGCGCCGACCAACGTCGAATTGTCGAAGAATTCCTGATCGCGGATCGACTTGGAGATACGGGTCAAATCCTGATACACGATGCGGCCCGCGCCGATATTCAGATGTCCGACCTCGGAGTTGCCCATCTGGCCCTCCGGCAAGCCGACCGCTTCTCCGCTCGCCGTCAGCGTCGTGTGCGGGAAAGTGCTCCAGTACTTATCGAAATTCGGTTTGTTCGCTTGAGCCACGGCGTTGCCGTGCTTCTCTTCGCGAATGCCGAAGCCGTCCAAAATAATTAACGCAACCGGTTTGGGAGCTGCCATCTTACTTCGCCCCTTCAACCAACGCCACGTAGGAAGCCGGCTCCAAGCTTGCGCCGCCGACCAACGCGCCGTCGATATCGGATTGGCCGAGGTACTCGGCTACCGTATTCGGCTTAACGCTGCCGCCATACTGAATGCGCACCTTATCCGCCGCTTCCGCGCCGAACTGCTTGGCTACGACGCTGCGGATGTAGGAGATCGTCTCGTTCGCTTCCGCGGACGTGGACGATTTGCCCGTGCCGATCGCCCAGATCGGCTCATATGCGATAACGGTCGCCGCAACCTGCTCAGCCGTCAGGCCGGACAGCGCGCCTTCCGTCTGTACGCGAACGACTTCGTTCGTCGTGCCGGCTTCGCGCTCTTCCAGCTTCTCGCCCACGCATACGATCGGAACCAGTCCGTGACGGAATGCCGCATGTGCTTTCTTGTTCACGATCTCGTCCGTCTCGCCGAAATATTGACGGCGCTCGGAGTGGCCGATAATGACATAATCGATGCCGAGATCTTTCAGCATAACGCCGCTGATCTCTCCCGTGTACGCGCCGTTGTCTTCGAAGTGCAGGTTTTGCGCGCCGACTTTGATCGTCGTGCCCTTAACCGCCTCGACCAACGTTGGAAGCGCCGTGAACGGAGCGCAGATAACGCTCTCCACGCCGGATACTTCCGCTTTGCCTTTGACTTCGGCTACGAAGGACGCTGCCTCGCCTGCCGTCTTGAACATTTTCCAGTTGCCCGCGATAATCGGTGTTCTGCTCATCCTTGTCACCTCTATTTGTCGTTAAGAGCTACGACGCCCGGAAGCGCCTTGCCTTCCATGAACTCCAGAGAAGCGCCGCCGCCTGTGGAGATGTGGTTCATTTTGTCAGCCAGATGGAACTTCTCAGTCGCAGCAGCGGAATCGCCGCCGCCGATGACGGTGTAAGCGTCCGAGTCCGCGCAAGCTTGCGCAACTTCACGAGTACCGTTTGCGAAATCATCCACTTCGAATACGCCCATCGGTCCGTTCCAGAGAACCAGCTTGGAGTTTTTGATGACTTCCGCGTAGATTTTACGCGTTTTCGGACCGATATCGACGCCTTCCTTGTTAGCCGGGATACCGTCGATGCCGACAATATCCATGTTAACAGCCGATTTAAAATCTTCCGATACAACGATATCAACCGGGAGATAGAAGTTTTTGCCGAGCTTCTTCGCTTTCTCGATGAATTCGAGCGTCAGGTCCAGCTTGGAATCATCGCACAGCGACAAGCCGATCTCATTGCCTTGCGCCTTCAGGAACGTATAGGAGAGACCTCCGCCGATGAGGATGTTGTCCGCGATCTCGATCATTTTGTTGATGACGTCGATCTTGTCTTTTACCTTGGAGCCACCTACGATGGCCGTGAACGGACGCTCCGGGTTGTTCAGAGCTTTGCCCAGTACGTCGAGCTCTTTCTCCATCAGCAAGCCGGAAACTGCAGGAATGTGATGCGCGATGCCTTCCGTGGACGCGTGAGCGCGGTGAGCCGCTCCGAAAGCGTCGTTCACGAACAGGTCCGCCAGCGCGGCCAGCGACTTGGCCAGCTCGGCGTCGTTCTTCTCCTCGCCCGCTTCGAAACGAACGTTCTCCAGCAGCAGCACGTCTCCGTCCTTCAGCTCGTCAACCTTCGCTTGCACGGAAGCTCCGACGACTTCGTCAGCCTTCGCTACCGGCTTGCCCAGCAACTCGGACAGACGAGCGGCAACCGGCGTCAAGCGCAGTCCGTCGACGACTTGACCGTTCGGACGGCCCAGGTGACTCGCCAGAATGACTTTCGCGCCCTTCTCGATCAAATGCTTGATCGTAGGCAGAGTTTCGCGAATACGCGTATCGTCCGTGATTGCGCCGTTTTCCAGCGGCACGTTGAAATCAACGCGCACGAACACTTTCTTCCCTGCAACCTCTACGTCTCTTACACTTTTCTTGTTCACGGGTCGAACCTCCTCAGATGGCTGTCTATCTCCTTGCGCAAAGCTAGGCTCCTAGAGGGAGCCCGCCTTGTTTTTGTATCTCATTCCCCGAAGGGATGCTCTGCTTTTGATCTTGGTTCCCAAGCGGCGAAGTCAGCGCGTAGGAAACCTATGCCTTTGACCTTAGGTTCCCGAGCGGCGAAGTCAGCGCGTAGGAAACCTATGCCTTTGACCTTAGGTTCCCAAGCGGCGAAGTCATTGCGTGGGGAACCCTTGCCATTGACCTTGGGTTCCCGAGCGGCGCAGTCATTGCGTGGAGAACCCTCGCTCTCAGCCTTCTCTCCTCAAGAAGCGCAGTCATGCGCAGAGGAGAGCCGCCTTTGCTTCCGGCCCGCGGCCGCTGTTCGCTCAATAGTTAAGCGTAGTCCCGGGTTTGCAGGAGCAAATCCGGGACGCAGCGGTCCAAGCAGGCCGTTCCCCTCCCCCGTCCTCTGCCACTCATCCGACAGCGCCGGGTGTCCAGAGGGCGGAGCCCTTTGGGGTCCCCCTTCGGGAAGGGGGAGTTAGGGGGTTGGATAACCTTATAGGCCTTTGCTTGCGATATAAGCAGCCAAGTCAACAACGCGGTTGGAATAGCCCCACTCGTTGTCGTACCAGGAGATAACTTTAACCATGTTGCCTTCAACGACCATCGTGTTCAGCGCATCGATCGTGGAAGAAGCAGGATCGCCGTTGTAGTCGCTGGATACGAGCGGCTCTTCGGAGTAGTTCATGATGCCTTTCAGCGGGCCTTCGGAAGCAGCTTTCAGAGCCGCGTTCACTTCTTCAACCGTAACGTTGACTTTCAGCTCGGCAACCAGGTCCGTAACGGATACGTTAGGCGTAGGAACGCGCATAGACATACCGTTCAGCTTGCCTTTCAGCTCAGGCAATACGAGAGCAACGGCTTTCGCAGCGCCAGTCGAAGAAGGAATGATGTTCTCTGCGGCAGCGCGAGCGCGGCGCAGGTCTTTGTGAGGCAGATCCAGTACTTGCTGGTCGTTCGTGTAGGAGTGGATCGTGTTCATCATGCCCTTAACGATGCCGAACTTGTCGTTCAGAACTTTCGCGAACGGAGCCAAGCAGTTCGTCGTACAAGAAGCGTTGGAGATGATTGTGTGCGAAGCTGCGTCGTACTTGTCTTGGTTAACGCCCATTACGATCGTGATGTCTTCGTTCGTTGCAGGAGCGGAGATGATAACTTTCTTCGCGCCGCCTTTCAGGTGAAGCTCGGCTTTGTCTTTCGCAGTGAAGATACCTGTGGATTCAACTACGATTTCAACGCCTACGGAAGCCCAAGGCAGGTTGCCCGGATCACGCTCTGCGAAAACTTTAACCGATTTGCCGTTCACGATCAGTGCGCCTTCGCCGACTTCAACCGTTCCGTTCAGTTTGCCGTGCGTCGTGTCGTATTTCAGAAGGTGAGCAAGTGTATTTACATCTGTCAGATCGTTGATTGCAACGATTTCTACTTCAGGGTTGTTCAACGCTGCGCGAAATACGTTGCGTCCGATACGTCCGAATCCGTTAATGCCCACTTTTACTGCTGCCATGTTGGTTCCTCCTTAGAATTGAAAAAGGTGTTGATGCTATATATCAAGGCGCACAGGCGCCGAGACCTCTATAAAGTAAGGATTACCCGATTTGCCGGCTTTAACGCTCTACATACCGCAAAGCTTCGCGGGCCGCCGCCTCGTCCGTGACAAGCACGTCATCGTGCCCGAAACGCATGACGGATGCGATCGCTTCGCCCTTGCTTCCGCCTCCAGCAATACCGATAACCATTTCTGCAGCTTCGATGTCCTCCAGCCTGAGTCCGGCCGTCGCCATCCGATGAACGACCTTGCCATTGCGGTCGAAATAATATCCGAAAGCTTCCGCCAAAGCTCCGTCCTTCACCAGTTCGTCTTTCGTCTCGTCCATCAGCTTTCGCCGACTGGCCATCGTGACCGCGTCGCCGATTCCGTGAACGACGATTCGCGCGCCTCGGATCATGTCGACGACTTCCCTGACGTTCGGCTCCTGCATAATCGACTGGTAAGCTTCTTCGCTCAAGTGATCCGGAACGTGCAGCATTCTGTACCGCGCGCCCGCTCGCTTAGCCAGCTCCGATGCGATCGTGTTGGCCTGGTAGTCGACGCTCTCGCCCAATCCGCCCCTGGCAGGTACGAACCAGTTATCCTTCAATTGGGACGTAGTAGAAAATTGTTTGGCCAGATGCGCCATCGTAGATCCGCCCATGACGGCAACTACATCTCCGGAGGAGAGACTTTCCCGCAGAACGCGGCTGCCCGCTCTTCCGAGTTCCGCTTTGACGAGATCGGATTCGTCCGAATCTCCCGGAACGACAATAACCCGCTTCAAGCCGAAAGCTTCGCGAATTCTGTCCTCCAGATCGGATAGGCCGAACAATTCCTTGACGATTGGCTCCATCTCTTCCACCAACTGTCTGCCGCCGGCGGTCAACGTCATTCCAGTCGTCGCCGTGTTCAGCAGCCCTTGGGACTTAAGCAGCTCCAGCTCCGAACGCAGTACGCGCTCCGTCATCTCCAGGCTCGCCGCCAGCGTGCGCCGTCCAATCGAACCCTCCAGATAGATCCGGTGCAAAATATCGTACCTCGTCTCCATCACCTGAAGGAGATCCGGAAGCAGCTTTTTCTGTATGTCGATCATTTTTCGCATTCCCTCCGCCTATCCCCCTAAGACCGAATGGTCACCGTCGGCAATGATGCGAATTGTATGGTTGGACGAAAAATGTCCCGCCATATCATTTTGAGTCCCACCTCTATATTAGCGAATTTTCCCGTTTGTTGCAAGGGCTGCGTCGCACGAAATTCTGTTCGCCATTATACAGGTACACGCGAACAATCCGGAAGCCGCGTTTCGCGCGCGCGCCACAAATACCCGCTCAAGAGGCTGTCCCATAAGTAAGGTCGTACAAGATAATCGACCAAGAAAAAAGTGCATGTATCTCCTGGGGACTGCCTCATACGCTCTTGAAACCACCTCTTAACGGGGTTACCCATTCAGGTTTCAGCATCGTATAGCGTCGGAAGGAGATATATGCACGACAACATTCTCTATCGATTATCTTTTTGTACGACTTTTTTTACTTATGGGACAGCCTAATAAAGCCAAACATATACAAAGCGTGTCGCTTCCTAATCCGCCTCGCGCAGCCATTCCAACGAGACCGGACCGAGCAGACCGCCCTCTTTCGGAACCGCGTATACGCTTTGCACAGCTTTGGCCGCTTCCGGCAGCCGTTGGAGAACCGGCTCCCGGCTCATGCGGTTAGAGACGACGTTCGTGACCCGGACCTGAAACTCGTTCGAGCCGGCCCGAAACGCCGAAGTCATATCGAACCGGTAGGGCGGCGCGATCGAGCGGCCGATCTCTATTCCGTTGACGACAACCTCGGCGATTTCTTCCACCTGGCCGAGATCAAGCAGCAGCCGTTCCCCCTCGTTCGACGCCTCCAATTCCACATCCCATCGATAAATGACCGTTCCGGAAAATGAAGGATCGAGCTCAAGCCACGGGACGAGCCCCGCACGGTTCGCTCCGCTCCATTCGAACGAGATCGTTTCCTCGCTTACCCGCTGCCTCCTCAAAACATCCACGCCGCTTCGATAGGCAGCCGGAACGGTTCGCCCAATGGCGTTCGCCCCCTCCGGCAGAAGAACGGAATCCGTCGTCAGAACAAGAGAGCGATAAGGCGGAAGGCTAAGCCACAAATCTTCCCCTCGAGCGGCAGGTCTCCAACGTTCCCCGGTCAACGGCTCCCAGGCCAGGGTCGGCCTGCCTCCGCCGACGTCCGTCATGCGGAACCACCCCTCGGCCGTTTCGGTCAGACTTTCGTTGCTAACGAACCAGATCGGTCCCGCATCGCCGACGCGATGCAGTACGCGCACTCCTTCCCCGCCCGAACCGTCCAGCAGCAATTGCGGTTCGATTCCGGCCTTCGACAATGCCACAGGCAGTTCCGCCGCACAGTCGACAAAGCCGACCGAGGACATCCTCAGAAGTTCCACAAGCGCAGCCTCGCACTTTTTCTCCTGCCCTCGTTCGGCCAATACGATCCGTTTCGGATACCGATCGGCGACCAGCACGGGAATTCCCGCTTCCGCGATGGCCACTAGCTTATGAAGCAGCGACGCGGACAGGCACGAAATGCCGGGAATGACAAGCCCCCGATATTTCTCCTTGCCCATCGCGAGGAAGCCGTCCTCCGTCTGGACACCGTGGACAAGCGCCTCCTCCGGAATCAAATCGTAATCGTACTGATGCTCGCAGAGTACCTGCTGAATGTCCTCAATCGGCGTCGACGCGCCGGCATAGGCAAACGATCCCGGATAAAACAACAGCAGGGAAGCGACGTGACGACCGCCTCGAAAGATCGACTGCAGCCGATTCGCATAATTCGAGTAATCGGAAAAATAACGCCATTGCGGATTGCAACCGCCATCGTAGTAATACGGAGGACAGTCCAAATCCGGCCACTTCGGGTTGAAGGCGTGCAGAATGAAATGGTTGATCCCTTTGGCAACCTGCCAATCGGTCAGCCACTTCATCATCCGCAGACCGAGATGCCAGCCATACGCGCCGAACGATTCGGACAGCGCCAAGTCCCCTTCCAGGCCGTAAATATGCGCTGCGGAGCTCCCCAGCTTCGGCAATCCCCAATAGTCCCGGTTGCAGAAGCCCGGAATCACCTGATTGCCGACGACATCGATTCCGCCTTCATGCGCATACTTAGCCACCTTAAAGAAATCTCCCGGCCCTTCGCCCGTCCGATTATGGAACATGTATCGCTCGCCGTGAGCGGGGCAAGCCTCGTGCTCATACCAATGCCCGATGTACTTCAGTCCGTTTCGCTCGCACCATTCGTACAAAGGCCGGCAATAGGTTTCCGCATACTGGCCATTCAGAAACTCGTAATAGTCGTAAACGAACGAAGCGGCTCCGTCGCTCTCCTTCGCCAGCCACAGCGCCGGAAGCCAGCGCATCGGGTCGTATCCCTTCGCTTCCGCGAACCGCCGGCGAAGCTCGTGTCCCCAAGGAATCTGCTGCTCGTCGTTGTAGTAGAGCGGTTCGTCAAAGAAAAATCCCATTAACGGCCCTCCGAAGAAATGACCAAGCTCCGTTTTCGACGATTCGTAGACCTGTTCGCGAAAAGCCTCCACCGCCCCCGGGTGAAGCGGATCGATATAGTTGTCGGACCGGTCCTCGACGATGAAGCAGACGATCCAGTCTCCCGGCGGCACCGACCAGTCGATCGCGTGCATAATCCCGTGCATATGCGGCGAATCGGGACGGCTTAGCTCCAGCGCCTCGCCCCGCTCATAATCGATGACCCCCTCTTCAAGAGGATACGCGTAAGCCGACAGAATCGTACTGCGAGGCGCAGACGTCCAAGGAGGCATCAGGCTGACTCTGGCGATCGGCCCGCGATATCGGATGTATTGCAAGCGAATCGAGGAGCGGAGAAAATCCGGGTCCATATGCTGGATCGTATTGCCCGCCACCCCGCTCGGGTACCATTTTTCGTCGAACAGATACACGTCTACGCCGCTTTCTTGACACCAGGACAGAATGAGCTTGAGATCCTTCCACCATTTCGGTCCAAGAAAATCCCAGTGAGGACGAGATTCCAGCGTTAGCTCGCCGATCCCCGCCCCGATGGCCGAATCGAACGTCTGGCGAAGCTCGGCTTCGCTCTCGGTGCCATGGAGCCAGAACAGCGCGCCCAGATGTCGGGGAGGACGATCGAATGGAAAAGCGGGCGTGGTCAAAGCTTTGTTATACACTGGAAGGTCCTCCTCATGGTTGCGGCAGAGCGAACAGTCGGCCCTCTCCCGGCTGCAGCGCAATCGTCAGTCCGCCTGTTGCGGGCACGTACCCAGGCACGGCGACCTCAAGACCGGTTGCCTTGGAAATTTCGGTCAACGTCGCCGGCTTAGGATTAAAGACAAAATCGACTGTGGCTGCATTCGTATAATCGCGGTTTGTCAGCATGACATACTTTCGACCTGACGTATGGGTAAAGTAGCCGATAACAAGCGGCCGAGACGAATCGGTCGGCTGAACGAAAAAGCTTGCGGGAAGAGCTTGGGTTCCCTGAGGCAGCGTTGTGCCCGTATGATACACGCTTACGGAGGTCAAATCTTTCAGCGTCTCACCCAGATGCTGCATTTCCGAGTTCAAGGTTTGGATCTGCGCATACCGAGCCGTCAAATTCCCCTGCATATCCACCGGCGCATCCAGGAAGTGCTCTCCCCCCGCCGGATCAGGCTGCCAGTAGGTGAACCACATCAGCTTCTTGAACCCGTAGGTCATATAGGTATAAGCGTTCCATCTCATCTCTCCCATCGTCGGAGCGCGGAAAACGGTCTGGCCCTGGTTGTTCTGGAGGCCCAGACTGAGCAGGAAACCTCCGTAACTCGCGTCGTGCGCCAAAGCACGGCTGCGAATCGCCTCGGCATCCGAAAAATAAGACGGTTCGTCATAGCCGTTGCGGAACGTATAATTGTCGGCAATGATTTCGTCCGCGCGGCTCATCTCCAGCCAGTCGTCCAAATAGTTTTCGTAGGGCGTGCCGTTGAAGTCCCGGTTGGCGTATAGCTTGAAATTCAAGTCGTACCGCTTGGCACCGCCATTCTCGTAAGCCGCGCCATCGGCATACACATTCGTTTCGGAACGCAGAACCGACGTGCCGTTCGTCTCTCCTGCTTCGTAGACTCTGAAGAAGAAGTCGTACGCCTTGCTTGCCCCGTTCTCATACGCTGCGCCGTCCGCATAGAGATCGGTGTCGGAGCGGATCACCCAGCCGACCGAGTTGTCCCCGCCCCCGTCATGGGTCAGCTCCATATAATAGGTCGAGTCCGGCGTCACCGCCGCATTTAGCGCAAAATACGGAAATGAACCCCAAGGCGCTCCGGCACCGTTGCCGGTAAGAGAAGCCTGCCCGAGCAGCGTCGTCTTCGCCGGACCGTTCCACAGCTTCAGCGTCAACGTCTCGGACGAGTCCCACTGATTCGGGTCGATGAACAAGTCGATGCCGTGAACCTTCGTAACCCCGGCCGGCACCTTAAACGTCTGACCCAAGCGATGGGTCGGCGTTACATTGGAGCCGTTCTGCTGCGCCCCCTCGTTGGACACGACCAGACGCGCCGTCGATTCATAAATCCGGAAGAAGAAGTCGTACGCCTTGCCCACCCCATTCTCATACGCTGCGCCATCCGCATACAGATTGGCATCGGAACGGACCACCCAGCCGACCGAGTTGTCTCCGCCTCCGTCATGGGTCAGCTCCATATAATAGGTCGAGCCCGGCGTCACCGCCGCATTCAGCGCAAAATACGGAAATGAGCCCCAAGACGCTCCGGCACCGCCGCCGGTAAGAGAAGCCTGCCCGAGCAGCGTTGTCTTCGCCGGACCGTTCCATAGCTTCAGCGTCAGCGTCTCGGACGAGCTCCACTGATTCGGATCGACGAACAAATCGATGCCGTGAATCCGCGTAACTTCGGCCGGCACCTTAAAAGTCTGTCCCAGGCGGTTGGTCGGCGTCACATAGGATCCGTTCTGCTGTGCCCCTTCGTTGGATACGGACAAGCGTCGGCCGGATTCGCCGTCGTCCCTGTTCGACGCGAGCTCCATATACAGCGCCGCTCCCGGCGTCACGGCAGCGTTAAGCGTAAAATACGGATGATAAGTCCACGGGCTTGCCGAACCGCTTCCCGCCAGAGACGCCTGGCCGAGCAGCGTCGTTTTCGCCGGGCTGTCCCACAGCTTCAGCGTTAAGGTTTCCGACGGCGACCAGACCGAAGAGGGGTCGAGAGTCAGCTCGATTCCGTGCAGCAGAGTCATTCCGGTCGGCACGACAAAGGTTTGCCCCAAGACATTGCCGGACGAAACCGCAGACCGACTTCCTCGTGCCCCCGAATTCGAAAGAACCAGCTTGCCCGGCTTTCCTTCGACGTAAGCGCCCCCGGCATAGGAGGGAAGAAGGTTAACATAGACGTCCAGGTTGGGTGCAAACGCTTTCGCTTTTTTGTAGGCATTCGCATAACCTTCCATCTCCCAGGCCGCAGGCTCATCCTTCAATGTGATCGCCTTGACTCGCGGATCGTTCTTATAGGGAAGCAGCGCATTCTCCAAAGCGGTCGCATCCTCCGCGGTGTAGACGCTCTTGCCGCTAATGCCCGAATCGCTGACATAAAGCTTAATACCGTTGGCGTAGCTTGCCGCGATGCCCGATTCGTTGGCCGCCTTGTCCAACGTAACGCCCTGCGGTACCCGCACCCCAACGATGCTGTCCATATGCGCGCCCGAAATATTGGCATAATGCGTAGAGGTGTTATAATCGCCGCCGACATAGATCGGGGGCTGCCAGAAACCGCCCACTTCGAACTTTCCGCCCCCCGCGGCGCCAGCCGCTTGCGGAACCGTCCCCGCTGCCAGCGTGCCTGCCAAGACGAGCCTCAAGGCTCTCTGTCCCCATTTAGCCATCCCTTCTCCTCCTTGTTGAGTTTCAAATTTTCGATAGATTCGTCCTCATCCTATCACCCGCCAAGCGCCCGGAACAGGACGTCAGCCGGGGTCTTGCTGGACGTTTGCTTGGTATTTTTTGCGGAATTCGATCGGAGACAGCCCCACCCAGGCTTTGAACACTCGATTGAAGTTGCGAACGCTCTGATAGCCCGTTTTTTCCGCCACCTCGTAGGCCGGAATGCTTCTTTCCGCGAGCAGCTGCTTCGCTCGCTCCATCCGGATTTCGGTGACATGCTCAGTGTAGGTTTTGCCTACTTCCTTATGGAACAACCACGAAAAATAATCCGGATTCAGATGAACGGCATTCGCTACGCCGGTAGCCGACAGCTCCTGATCGAACCGCTCTTCGATCATCCGCAGCGCCTTGCGAATGGCCGGAGTGGCGACCTCGCTTCGGGCGTCGTGCCCGGCCTCAAGCAGCTGCAGCGTCAGCCATTCCGTCTGACCCTCCCGCGTCTGCTTCGCTTTACGCCGACAGGAAGGAAATTCGGAAACGTCGCGCAGCAGACAGAGGGAGGCCCGAAATTGGGCTTGGGAAGTCAGACGCCAACGCGCAAGCAAGCGCTCCGCCTGCCGCACGCTTCCGGCCCAGAAATCGGCTTCGTCCTCGTTATCGTGCCGCATCAGCACGATGACTTCCTCGTTGTCTACGCGGTATACGCTGGCGTCGATTTCCCGGAACAGCTCCCCAGCAAACAAGTACAGCGGCAATTGATAGGACCGCGTTTCGACCTCGAGGGTCAGCATGGCGATCATTTGCGCTTTCGGATACAGCCCAAGCGCCGAAGCGCAGTCGTACATTTCGGCGACCGTATCGAATTCGCCGTTCAACAGTCTGCGAAACCGGTATTGGTCGGCAAGCTGCTCCGTCTCGTCCAGCTTTTTCCTCGCCCGGTTCTCTTCCTCCCACAACCGTACAACCTTTCGAACCATCTCCTCCAACTCTTCCTTTTTGACCGGCTTCACCAAATAATCGAGGCAGTTCAATTGAAGGGCGCGACGAGTGTAGTCGAAGTCGTTATATCCGCTAATAATGATGCCGCGAATGTCAGGCGAGAGCAGCCGAACCTCTGTAAGAAACTGCAAGCCGTTCATCTCCGGCATATGAATGTCCGTCACGATCAGATGAAACTCGCTGTTTTCCATCAGCCGCAGCGCTTCCGTCGCGCTCTCGGCCTGGGCGACCTCCACCCATTCGGGCGCGCAATGCTCAATAATGAACGCGATTCCCTTGCGCACGACGGGCTCATCATCTACAACCAGAATCCGGTGCATCATGTTCCTCCTTCAGCTTGATCGGCAGCACGGCCTTTGCCATCAGTCCGCCTTCCGGCGCGCGATCGATCTCCAGCCCGTACTCGTCGCCGCATACGAGTCGAATTCGCTCGTGGATGTTGCGAAGCCCGATATGCGCGGCATGAGGCTCATCCGCCTTCTCCTCGTTTAACCGGTTCCGCGCGTCCAGCAGCTTGGCCTCCGTGAGCTCCTGCCCGCTGTCCGTCACCCGAATGCATAACCGGCGGCCTTCCGGAAAAATGAGGATCGAGATCCGTCCGGCGTTCTCCTTCAATCCGTGCGATATCGCATTCTCCACCAGCGGCTGCAAAATCAGCGGCACGATCAGGGCGTCGGCATACTCCTCGGGATAATCGACGGCGACCTCGATGCGTCTGGCGAAGCGAACCCGCTGCAGCTCCCAATATACTTGGAAATTTCCGACTTCCTCGCGAAGCGTAACGAAATCCGCATTCAGCCGCAGCGTTTTTTTGAAGAAGTCGCCCAACAATCCGATCATGCGCGCCGTTTCCTCGTCCTCGTTCATAATCGCCATCATGTAGATCGACTCCAACGTATTGTAGAGAAAATGCGGGTTGATCTGCGTCCGTAACGCATTCAACTGCGCTTGTTTTCTCTTGAGCTGGAGAACGTGCGTCGCCTCGATGGTTTCCTGCAGTCTTCCCGTCACCTTCACAAAATGCGCCGTAATCTGCCCGATCTCATCCCTGACTTCTCGCTGCGGCATTTGAACGGAGAAGTCCCCCGCGCCGACTCGGGTCATCATTTTGCGCAGCGATAGCAAAGGATCTGTGAGGCGGACGACAATCCAACCGTAGAACGCGGAAGCCAGCAGCAAACCGCAAGCCGCGATGAGAACAATATACGTTTTGATCGTCTCCAGCTTCTCGTTCAATACGTGAACCGGCACTTGATACAGCACAACCCAGTCCGAATAGGGAACGGTATAGGAGGCCATCCAATAATCGTTCAACAGACGATACTTATGATGCGGAAGGCGCAAATACTCGGCGGCATGCTCGTCCGAATCGCCTCCTCCGGATAAAACCGCTTCGCCGGATTTCGTGTATATTCCGAGACGGCCGTCGGCAAAGAGCGCGACATCGTCGCGAATCTTCTGCAATTCCGTATAGTTGAAATCGAAGGTCAAAACCCCGAGCGGCTGCCGCGTGGAAAAATCGTTAATAACCCGAGTCAGTGAGAAGACCCGGGCCGGCTGATAACCGATTTGCTCTTGGACGTGCGTTGGGGTAAGCACGATTTGCCCTTTTCTTTTCACCGCTTCCCGATACCACGTCGTTTTCGACGGATCGAAATCCGGCTGATGGGCGGAATTGCGCGCGGCGAAATACGCCAATCCGGACATCGGATAGAGAAAGATGCCCTCCGTATCGTTGCGAGGGACCAAAATGCGCTTGAAAAAGTCGGACAAATAAGCGTCGCTGTCGGGCGAAAGTCTCCCGTTTCGGGCTTCGACCATAATGTCCAACGCGTTCGGGTCGAAGTACGGCCTCTCCGTAAGCTCGGCCAGCTGACGCAAATAATGATCGATATTGTTGCCCGTCTGACGCAGCACCTCTGCGGTCGAGGTGGAGATATTGTCGAACAGACTCGCGCGAAAAATTTGATAGGAGATAAAACTGATCGCACTCAGCGGAAGCAGAACGAGAATCACGAACGAGAATAGCAGCTTCTGTCGCAAGGAAATGTTAGTAAGAACGGAATGAAGCAAACGCGCCACCCCTGCCGCAATGTTGATCTTGATAGTCTAGCCTTTGAGCGCTCCGCTGGCAATCCCTTTCACGATATAAGACTGCAAGGCCAAATAGACGGCCAGATTAGGCAGCATGACCAGTACGATCAGCGGGAATATGGAGGCCCAATCCTTGGTATAAAAGTGTACATAGTTAAAAACCATCAAAATTACGGTTTGCTTGGAGCTATCCTGCAAGTACAGCAGCGGTCCCAGAAAATCGTTCCAGATGCCGAGAGTAAGCAGAATGACGGCCGTGGCCGTAATCGGCTTAAGCAGCGGCATAATGATGCGGCCGAACAGCCGATACACCGAGCAGCCATCCAATCCGGCGGCCTCCACGATTTCCCTGGATATCGTCCCAAGGAAGCCGACATAGAGGAAAACGAGAAACGGCAATTGCGACGCAGCCGTAATCAAGCAGTACCCCACATACGTATTGGTCAGATGCAGGGAGCTTGCCAGCTTGTAGAGCGGGAGCATTCCGAGCTGACCCGGAATCATAATGGAAGCGATCATGATCATGAAAATAGTTCGCCCGAACCTTTGGTTGCCGGCATAAATCGAGAAGGAGATCATGGCGCTAAGCACAATTGCCAAGGCGATCGTCAGCACAGTCACCAGTACGGAATTTCCGAATGAAAGAAAGATTTTCGCTTCCTGGATTACTCGTTCGTAATGCTCGAAGGTAACGGAGCGAACCAGAGAAAACGGCTCCAGGCTCAATTCTTGATGGCTCTTAAGCGAACTGTTCACGACAAGGAACACGGGATACGACATGATCGCCGCAAACACCCAGATCGCAAGCTCCGTCAGGCGCGTTCGAAAGCTTCGCTTCATTGCATCCGCCCCTCCCTTCTGCGGAGGAATCCGAGCATCGCGATCGCGATCGCCGCAACGACGAAGAAATTGATGACCGCGCCAGCGGAAGCATATCCGACCTGGCCGGCCTTCAAGCCCTGCATGTACAAGAAGTACGTGATCGTGGTCGTCGACTCGATCGGTCCGCCCTCCGTCATGGCATATACATAATCGAACACCTTCATCGAATCGATCGCCGTCAGCACGGTCGTGATCGTCACGGAAGGGGCCAGCAGCGGAAACGTCACATGAACGAAACGCTGCCATTTGGTCGCTCCGTCCAGCTCCGCGGCCTCCGACAGCTCGATGGGAATCGTCTGCAGATTGGCCAGAAAGATCACCATCGACTTCCCGGCGAACTGCCAAATATTAACCGCCGTAATGGAATATAGAGCCGTCGCGGGATCTCCGAGCCATAGATGCGTCAAGCCGTCCAGACCGAGAAAGCGCAGGAACGTATTCAGAGAACCGTCAGGATCGAATATGCGTATCCAAATATAAGAAACGACCAGCATGCTCAGCACGGCCGGAGCGAAGAAGACCGTTCGCAGAACGTTGCGAAACCGAATTCCGCTATCCAGCGCCAAGGCCAGCACCAGTCCAAGGGCATTTAAGCCCAGGGTTACGATCAGCGCGTAGCGCAAAGTGTGAAACAGCGCAGGGAAAAATTTGTCGTCAGAGAGCAAATAGCTGTAGTTGGAAAAACCAATATATTTCGGAGCGGATAATCCATTCCAATTGGTCAGCGAATAGTAGAAGCTGCTTAAGTTCGGGTACATAAAGAACAGCAGAAACAATAAAAATCCGGGCAGTAGGAATACCGCGTAGAACGGCAGTCTTTTTTCTTTCTTTAGCAGCATTCGGGCACATCCCATCTTAAAAGCGCGACAGCGACGATTGGCCGCTGTCGCGCTCCGTGATTCTTTAGCGGTTTTGCTCCACATACTTCTTCATTTCCGCATCCAGCGCTTGAGTAACGCCTTCGACGGTCAATTGTCCGTACAGCAGCTTCTGTGTGTTGGTTTGGAATTCCGGCTGCAAATTCGGATTGATCCATCCCTGATCCAGGAACCTCCAATAGTTTCCTTGCGCGATCGCGTCGGCGATCGGCTTCAAGCCTTCCTCCACATCTTGCTTCGCCTGCATATTGGTTGGGAACGAGTTCTGGCTCTGCGCCCAGGACGCCTGATTGGCAGGGTCCGCCCAGAATTTCAAATACGTCTTGGCCGCTTCGATCTGCGCGGAATCCTTGTTGATCGCCCACGTCGTGCCGACAGCCGCGGCAGCCCAGATCGCGCCTTCCCGGTTCGGAAGCGGGAACATTCCGAACTGCAAATCCGGATTGGCTTGCTTCAGCGAAGGATACGCCCAGCTCCCGTTAATCATCATCGCAGCTTTGCCGTTGGCGAAATTGTTTTGCGCCGCATCGCCGGACAATCCTTGCGCATCCTTCGGCGCATAATTTTTGTAGAGATCCTCGTAGGCCTGGAACATCTCTTCCCACACTCCGGCAAATGTGCCTTCGCCCGCGTTCATCTTATCGTCGAAGTCCGGATGATTCGCATAAATCCATGAAGGCGCGAACGTATACGTATCGAAAATCTGCCAGTCTTTATTCAAAGCAATGGCATTCATACCCGATGCTTTGATCTTCTCGCAAATTTCCAAAAACTCGTCGTACGTTGTCGGAACGGCTAATCCCAGCTTTTCGAACACCTCTTTGTTGTAGTACACGCCAAGCGCCGCCAGATCGTTCGGCAAGGCGTACAGCTTTCCTTCGAAGCTCGTGACCGATTTCGCGCTGTCCGCGATGTCGCCGGCCCAAGGCTCGCCGGACAGATCCAGCAAATAATCCGCCTCCGCGTACGGTCCCAGGCTGGAATAGCCGGGATGAACCATCACGACGTCGGCCAGCTCTCCGGAAGCCGCGCGCGCCTTCAGCAGCTCTTTGTACGCGGTCCCGCCTTTCGCTTCCAGCTCGATTTGAATTCCTGGGTTTTCCTGCTCGAATTTCTCGTTCAGCTGTTCCATATTGCCGATTTCCTGGCCCGACTTGAAGCTGAGCACCTTGAGCGTAACTTGCTTTTCCCCGGCAGGCTCCGAAGACTGGCTCGCAGATTGCGAAGCAGCCGGAGAGCCGCTCGAAGTCGGTTTTGCTCCGTCCGTATTGCCGGAGGAACCGCACCCCGACGCCGTAACCGCGGCGGCAAGGATGACCGTCATGAGATATGCCGATTTCTTGTACAACAGGTGTACCCCCTCGCAGATGTCCTATGTGGTCTTTCTGTTGCTTATTTTATCACCCGCCTTGCAGCGGCTAACAGGACGCCAGCTTGGCAAAGATGGACATCGGCTTAGAGTTTTGCGGACAGTCGACATGAGGAAGCGGACATCACAAGCGAAATTGCTTAAGATGACCCATACACAAAGTAAGGGGTATGTACCTCCTGTAGAAGCCTCATACGCTCCCGAAATTACTCTGCAACGGGTTTACCCATTCAGATTTCGGGAGCGTATCGCATCGGAAGGTGGTACATACCCCTTTAACCTTTAGTATCGATCATCTGTCAGAGCAACTTAAAGGGGCTTATGGACAGCCCCCCCTCTTAGCCTCTTACGCAAACGTCAGCGTCAAGCTTTCGCCGACTTCGATCCAGCCGCTAACCCTTCGATCTCCCTCTGCCTCATCCGCTCCGTCAATCGCATACTTGGAGATATTGCCGTTCTCCACCCGGATGCGAATCGGCCGGTCGGTCGTCAGCGCATACGACCAGCCGCCCGCTTCCTCCCGCTTCCATTCGATGCGAATCGAAGCCTCCTCGTCCGTCAACGAAGGGATGATGCCGGAAGCGGACGATACGGAGCCCGGCTGGAACAACAGCCGGTGACGGTTCGAATCGCGCTCATCTGGCGCCGGGATCAAGCCGAGCAGATAGCGGGACAGCTGCCAAGTCGGGGCCGCCGACCACGGATGGCAGTGGCTCCAGCGCGTGTCGAACACCTCCAGCAGCGTCGTTGCGCCCTGCTCCAGCATCCACCCCCAGCAGCTTCGGTACTGCTCCAGAACGAATTCGGCCTCCCCGGCCTCCCATAACGCCTGCAGCGAAAAATAGGCAAAGCTGGGGGTGATCAGCCGATCGCTCGCCGCATCCGGGTGGGACAGCCTCGGCGCCTGCGGGTCGTTCGGGAAGCAGCTTGATATATGCCGCTTGACGAATTCGACCGCAAGAGGCTTCGTCCGCTCGTCGAATATCTCGTTCAGCAAGCCGAGAACCGTCGCATGAAACCCCGCCTTGCGCTCTTCGGGCGCACTCGCTCCTTCCGCCGGAACCGACTTGGCGAGCAGCCCTTCCGCCGTCGAGTAACTCTCCCCGGCGATCCGCCGCATCTCCTCGGCCTGCGCCAGCCGCAGCTCCGCCTCGTCGGCCATGCCGAGCGCCCGCTCCCATGCCGCCATTTCCTTCAGCGCCATTATTAGCAGTAGATTCAAGCTGACGTTGATCTCTCCCGCGGAAACCGAATGCCCCCAATCGAGAAAATCCCAGGTGCCCGGTGGCGGACATGTGCCTCTAGCCCCCTTGTGCGAGATAAAGAAGGCAAGCGTGCGCTCAGCTGTGTCGTAGCCTTCCCGCAGCAATTCCAAGCTCCCGGTCAACCGACTGTAACGAACGCAACCGATAATCCAGTACAGGGCGTACGAAGTCAAATACGCCTCCTGACCCGGACATAGCCCGGCCGCCAGTCCATCCTCGCTTCTCCTGCGATAAGAGGCTTGCAGAAGCCCTCTCCGCACCAGCTCCAGGTTGCCGTAGACGACGCTTAGCGTCTCCATTCCCGTAACCGCCGCATCCCCCAGCCACTGTCCTCGCTCCCTCGTCGGAGTATCGATCAGAGCGTCTTCGCAGCAAGCCTGCAAGGTCGCCGCGCCCATACTCCAGATTTCGTTCAACAACGGATCCGCGCACTGAAAGCTTCCCGCCGGTCGGTCATAAAGCGTCCGCATCGTTCCTTCCGCACGAAACACCCGAGCTTCGGACGAGGAAGCGGCGATATGGACCTCCAAGTACCGGAAGCCCCGCGGAACGAACGTCTGCAGCACCTGCCGCCCGCCTTTGGCGATCCAGCGGTCCATATTGCAGGAGGTGCTGGCGGAGAGCGTGATGACGGGATGCACCTTGCCATCGGTTAGCGACTCGCTGTACCCCGCCTCCACGATCGTCCCGGCGGGAGCCTCGATCTCGATCCGCGGCCGGTACAGGCCGATCCGGCCGAGATCGTAGCGCACCCAGAAGCCGTCGGCCGGAACGCCCGGCCGAAGATCGCGGCTAAGAAAGCGCAGCGGGGGATCGTCGTCGATATAGCCGAACCGGTCGGCGTATTCGCCCCGGGCGATCTCTTCCGCTTCCGCGGGCAGACTCAGGCAATCTCCGATCGTCTTCGGCCCGTATGCCGCATCTCCGAGCGGCTTAGCAACGACAACCGGCTCCGTCCAGCCTTCGCCTTCGAAAGCCAGCTGCAGATTCGGCAGCCTCCGGGTGTCGCAGTTCTCCATCCAGCCCAGCTGCCCGTTCACCCTGCGTTCGGTCGGCCCGAAGGCAGACAGCTCTATGCACTTCCACTCAAGCGGCAGCGCTCCGTTCGGACCGGTCGCCTCGCATTGCAGGAAAGGAGGGAGTCCGCCCATCAGAATGCGCGTATGCACGCCGTAATCGTGGACAATCGCGGAGAGGACATGCTCCCCGCCGTCCAAAGCCGGCAGCTCAAGCTCATCGTATTCCGGCCGATCGGGAGAGAAACGCGCCGGACCTTCCCCGATCTCCTCGGCGTCCCAATACAGTCGATACAGACTAATGCCAAAAACGCGCAGCCGCAGCGGACCTGCACCGGCAGCTTGGCCGGAAATCCGCGCCTGAAACAGCACGTAGACGTTCTGCGACCGACTGGGCGCAGGATGCCATAAACAAGGAACGCCGATCATGCGAATCCCTTCCTCTCTTCGAATGCTGCGCGGCTTTCCCAAGCCGTCAATGTTACAGGGCCGATCAGACCAGCCGGGGCCGGAACGTCCCTGCGGAAATCGTCTTCCCTGAAATAGGGGCCGAGCGTGTTGGTCACGGTTACCCTGAGCCGATTCTCGCCGGACTTAAGCGCCTCAGGCGGGAGCACCCACCGGTAAGGAGGACACAGCCTTGGAGACAGCTCTTGGCCGTTTACCGCAAGCGCGGCGATTTCTCCGACCTCTCCCAGATCCAGCGCGTAACTTTCCTTCAAGCTGTCCAGCTCGAACGACGCCTCGTAGTCGACGCTCCCGCAGAACGCCTCCATCCCCTCCATACGGCCCCAATCGCCAAGCCCGGACAAGCGAGCCGAGTCAGGCGCCGGAGCTTCCAGGAGAGAGCTGCGAACGGCCGTCGCGCGCCATTCCTCGACACGTCGCTCCCCGATTCGCATCTTCAGCCGGAGATTTCCATCCTCCGTCCGCTGCGCACGATGCCACTCGTCTGTAGACAGTCCCAGCTCCGCCGCGCTCCCCCCATGTCCGTCTCCGTCCGGATCGATGACAATAAAGCAGGATTCGTACGGCTCTAGACGAATCGGAGCGCGAACCCGATCTCCCGCACGGTCGTATAGCGGCAGCTTCTCGATTTTCCCATCCATCGGCGTCCAGCGTTCCGGCTCCCCGCCAGCGGGAAACTCGACGATGTCCTCGAACGTCTCTTCGACGCTTTCGTTGTTGAGGAAGAAAATCTGCAGGCCGCTCTTCTCGTAATGACAGAAGCGAAGCTCAGGGAACGACTTCGTCGTTCCGACGCCTGGCGCCAGCCAATGGGACAGGCGCTCCGCCAATTCGTCCAGCCCGACGGGCTCTCCGCCTTCCACAGCGGCACGGTTCACCGACACCACCTTGCCTCCGGACCGGATAAATGCCTTGAGCCGTTCTCGAACCGATGCCGGAAGCCGGACGATCCCCGGAAGCACGACGACGGAGAAGCGTTCGTCGCGGATACGCAGCGTTCCTCCCCCAATCTCGCAGCGATCCTCGTCTACCAGCAGATCCATCGACAAAATATCAAAATCGTACTGGCTCTGCATCAACGCCTTGCACACCCCGTCCAGCTCGTTCTCGTCTCCTGCCCAGTGCGCCTCGGCCGGATAAAGGACGGCGATCGGCGCGACATGCCGCGCTTCCCTGAACATGAGGCAGGAACGGTTCGCGTAGTCCCCCCATTGCCTGAAATACGGCCACTGCGGATTGCGTCCGCCCGCATAGAAGTGAGGAGGACAATCCGGATCCGGAAAAATCGGGGAAAACGCGTGCGGCACATACCAATTCGTCCCCCTGGCCGTCATCCAGTCGGTCAGCCATTTCATCTCCCGTAGACCGAGGTCCCAGCCGTAAGCGCCGAAGTTCTCGCACATGACCAAGCTTGTGCCTACCTCCAGATGCGCCGCCGATTGGGCCAGCTTGGCCAAGGTGTAGTGGAAGAAGTCGGGATAAGGACGGTCACGATACGTTTTGAATTGCGGAAAATGCTCCTCGTAGGAGGAGCTCTTCTGCTCCGAATCGACCTGGCGCAGCACGAAATCGTAACCGCCCATATCGAAGTGCTTCGTCGTACGAAAAAAATGCCCGACGCCGAAGCCGTGATTCATATGCGCCCGATTATCCTCGACGACGTGCCCGATGAACCGCACTCCGTTCGCGTGGCACCAACGCTGGATGCGGGCGAAAAAGTTTTCCGAGAACAGCTTCGTAAGATGATCCATAAAATCGGTCCGGAAGCTTGCGGCATTCTCCTCGTCCTCGTCCAGCCACAGCGCTTCGACGCAGCCATACAGGTCGTATCCGCACCTCTGCTCGAAAGTATGCCGCACCGAACTCGGCCACGGGAAGCAGGGCGTCTCCTCCCCGAATAGCACGTCGTAGGAACCGAAATTTTCAAAGCTGGTCTCGTCCCCGAAGAAGCCCTTCAAGGTCGTGCCCCAATATTCCGGAAAACGGCGCTTGGTCGCTTCGTAGGTAAGCTCGATAAAGCAGTCCGTCACTTCGGGCGACAGGTAATCGACCATCTTGTCGAACATGCGCCCGCTCCACGAGGGCTTAACCCCGATGACATGGACCGTCCACGAAGCCGCCTCTCCCGCTTCCCGACGCTCGCGCGCCCATGCCTGCCATTCTGTCCATTGCGCGAATGCCGCCCGTTCTCCCCTCTCCTCAGGAAAGCAGACGATTTTGAACAATTCCCCGTCCAGAGGCACGGCCTCGGGCTCTTCCCCTTCGGCGCTCCACAGGAAGCTCGTCTTCGTCAGCACCTGCATCCGGTAATCGGGCATTCTCTCCAACACTTTGCCTCCGGCAATGCCTGACGGATAATATTCCTCGTCGAACATCCATACGTCCATACCAAGCCTTCTCGCTTCGTCCAGACAGATGCCGACGTCCCTCCACCAGTCTTCGCCCAAATAATCTGCGTGAGGGCGAGACTCGATGACGAAGCCGCCGCAGCCGCCCTCCTCCATCGCGCGGATCTCCCGGCGCAGCGCTTCCTCCGTCTCCTCTGGCGCTCCGTGCAGCCACAGCAACGGAAACAGGCTGCGCGGCGGTTCGTCGGAAACAAATCGCTCGCGCAGCAAGTCGGATGATTTCATGAAAATGCCCTCCTCTGTCGATCATAAGCCGATTGTAGCAGTCGGCCGATTCGACCCGGGAGGGCGCAGCTATCGGATGAGGTGGACAATACGATCATTTTCCGGCGAGAAAGTGCTCGCGGTATTGCTTGGGGCTCATTCCTTCGCGCTGCCGGAACAAACGGCTGAAATACTTGCTGTCCTCGTAGCCGCAGACGAAAGCGATCTCCTTCACCGACAGCTCCGTCCCCAGCAGCAGCCGCGCCCCTTTCTCCATCCTGAGCTTGGTCGCATACTCCAGCGGCGGGAGCCCGGTCTGCTCCTTAAACAAGCGATGAAAATGAGGAGCGCTAAAGAACACTTCCTCTCGCCAACGATTGTGGATCTCGCCCGCGTCCGTGTTGTCCCTTACGGCATCGTGGATTTTCAGGATATAATCGGTAATCTCCGCTCTGCTCTTCGATTCCGTCTTCGTCTTCCTGTCGCCCAGCGACTCGTATGTCAGTTCGCCTTCCTGTAGCCCCGTCGCCAGAACCAGCAGCAGCCGCAGCATAGCAGACTGCAGCTCAAGCTTGCGGAAAGGCCGCTCCTCTCGGAACGCCTCGACGACGCTCTCGATCAACCTGCGGATTTCCTCTCCTATCCCGTCGATCCTCACCAGATTCGGCAGCCAGACGGAGCTCAAGCTTGATGCTTCCCCGGGAGCTTCGTCCGGGCGGATCGGTCCGGCCTCTTCCCCGACGATCTGCAGAAGCTCCTCTTCCGAACGAGGCTCCCAATCGAAATGAATCGCCCAATGCGCGTAACCGGACGATGCGTCGAGGTCGTCCCGAAAAGAGTGCAGCACCCCCGGAGGGATCATAAGCAGGCTCCCTTCCTTGTAAACATACGGCCCGCTTTCCGTGTACAGGACTCCCCGTCCCTTGTCGACCAGAATAAACTCATGGTCGCGAATATAGCGGGAGGGTACCTTTAACGGGAAATCCGTATAATGAGCGAAGCGCACGTAAGGCCTGATCTCCCTGAATTGCGCCAATTGAACGAATGGCGGCATCGTCTTTCATTCCCCTACTATAAGCTGTGTGGTTGGTCCTTTATAACTTTTCGCAGAAAATGGCCGGATTCCTTCAAGACTAGCAGACGTTCCTTTTGTCCGCTCCCGCTCCGAACTCCAAAATTTAAATGCCAAATCCCTTGCATTTTCAGCCTCCATCCCCTATAATAACTCTTGCTGTACTTAACGAGCGCCCGTGGTCCAACGGATATGACGCAGCCCTCCGAAGGCTGAGATTGAGGTTCGATTCCTCACGGGCGCGCCACCTATACAATTAACATACCGGCCGACTCGGCCGGTTTTTTTGTATTCTCTCGATCGATGAAACGCTCCACGCAAATCAACTTTGACTTTCTTTGACTTTTGCACTCGAATTCGCTATGATAAAAAAACCAATACATGAGGAGGGACGCCAAACATGAGTTTTGTACCTATGGTTGTCGAGCAAACCAATCGAGGAGAGCGGGCTTATGATATCTATTCCCGCTTATTGAAAGATCGAATCGTATTTCTGGGCACACAGGTGAACGACGTAGTCGCCAACTCCATCATCGCTCAGCTGCTGTTCCTGGCGGCCGAAGATCCGGAAAAGGACATCCACCTCTACATCAACAGCCCGGGCGGTTCGATTACGGCCGGAATGGCCATATACGACACGATGCAGTTCATCAAGCCGGACGTCTCCACGATCTGCGTAGGCATGGCCGCATCGATGGGCGCATTCCTGCTCGCCGCCGGCGCGAAGGGCAAGCGTTTCGCCCTGCCGAACAGCGAAGTGATGATCCACCAGCCGCTCGGAGGAGCCGAAGGCCAAGCCAGCGACATCGAAATCCGCGCGCGCAGAATACTGAAGCTGCGGGATAAGCTGAACGGCATTCTCGCCGAACGCACAGGTCAGCCTTTGGAGAGAATCGAGAAGGATACCGACCGCGACAATTTCATGGAAGCCGAAGTCGCTCGCGAATACGGACTGATCGATAAAGTCATCGACAAAGTCAATTAATCCGCTTCACCGCCAAGGAGCTGTTCCGCCTCGTCAAGAGGACGGGAACAGCTCCTTTTTTACCGAAAAATAAATAGCATAATTCCATATTTATGTCAATAAAAATTCAAAAGATTGAATGCCCTCTCTGCTAACCCGCCAAACCATGGTATCCTGTAAGATGTAGGATTCCATTTAGACCCAGTTCTAGCTATCTCTTAGGAACTTTGGAAGAGAGGAATTATGTATGCTCGAAAGACCGTATCCTTATTTAGTATCGTCCGAGACTCCGTCTGCGGCAGGCTGCGCGAACTCCGTTCCCGTAGACATGGTAGCAGCTCGTCGATTGAGCGATAAAGCATCCTTGCTTCGCCCGCTTAAAGATGAGCATCTGTTGGAAGTTTACAGAGAAGCCAAGAAGATGAATCTGTCTCACGAGTTCATCGAGTTGTTGGAAGAAGCGCTCTCTATTCGACAGTTGAGCCACTATAAGGAAGCCTAAATCTGCATCTTGTTATCGCACATCTTATTCCTGCCCGCCCGCCGGTCTTGGCGAGCGGTTTTATTTTTTTCAAGGTGGGACAATCGCCAAAAGGCCGCCTCGCGCGCCGAAGGTTCCCTGAACGGGAATCCGATCGATGCGCGAGACGGCCTCTACCCAGCCATCCGTCTTACTGCATTTCGTATTGAACGGTCACCTGCGTGCTGATCTCGATCTGCCCCGATTGCACCGAGGAGGATGCACCGGCTGCCGAAGCCATTTCATTCATCATAACCTTCGCTTGGTCGCGGGCGTAAACAACCGGAACGTTGGCAACGTCGCCTTGCACGATGTTGACGACGCCCTTCAGCTGACGGTTGGCCGACGTCGCTAACACCCCTGCTTTAGCGGCCGCATTTTCCATCGCCTTCTTAAGCGCATCCAGCTCGTACTGCTCCTTCTTCTCCGTAGAGAATTGCACGCCGTCCAGACGATTCGCGCCGGATTCGGTCAGAGCGTCGAACAGCTTGCCGATGTCCGGAAGCTTACGGTAAGTCACTTGAAGCGAATGAACGGCAATATAGCCCTTCAGCACGCGTCCGTCCTTCTCCGTATAATCGTATTCCGGCTGTACGTCGAACCCGGTCGTCGTGACGTCCTTCTTGGCGATGCCGAACGTCTCGTACAGAGTCTTCTCCACTCCCGCGAACTGCTTGGCATTCGCTTGCTGAGCTTCCGTCGCTTTCTTCCCGCGCGTCTCGACCGCCAAGCGCAAATAGGCAACGTCCGGCTCCACCATTACCGAACCGTTGGCTCCGACTGTAATCGTGTAAGGCGCCGCTTGCGCAGTTTCAGCAGACACTGTATTCCCCTCCCCCTTAACAAATCCGAACCATCCAATCACCGCTGCGGCCAGTACGACCGACAACACCTGCAAAGCTCCTTTTTTCATGACCATGCCCCTTTCATCGGTTTGTCTTTATAAACGCGACGAGAGAGACAAATGTTTCACGCCTAGGACAAAAAATCCATAAACGCAAAAAGCCCCTCCAGGGGGCCTCATGCAGAACTTATTATTGATTTTCCAGTTCTTCCTTGCTCACAAGCTGCACTAAAGCGGTTACAGCCTGTTCTGCGTCCGAACCTTCCGCACTTATCGCAACTTCCGTCCCCGAGCTGATCGCCAGGCTCATAATGCCCATGATGCTCTTCGCGTTAACCTTCTTCTCGTCCTTCTCTACGAAGACGTCGGAAGAAAATTTATTGGCCTCTTGCACGAATAGTGCCGCCGGTCTGGCGTGAAGACCTGTCTTAAGCCGAACGACTACCGGCTGTCTCGTCATGGACCGGATACCCCCTATCTTTAATTCGTCCCACTAGTCGGGACCTCCCGTACTCCAGCTCTACATCATTATAACATTGATATGAACAAATGCGCCATACGGTTATGCCCCGCCGTTTCGGATTTTTTCCGCCAGTTCGTCGAGCTTGCGGAGCCGATGGTTGACGCCTGACTTACTGACTTGCCCTTTCAGCAGATCTCCGACTTCCTTCAAGTTAATATCGGGATGCTGAAGTCTGACTTCGGCTACCTCCCGCAGCTTGTCGGGAAGATTGTGCAATCCGACTTCTTTGGCGAGCAGCTTGATATTATCGATCTGCCGAACGGCGGCTCCGATCGTTTTGTTCAAGTTGGCCGTCTCGCAGTTGACGATGCGGTTCACGGAATTGCGCATGTCCCGCATAATGCGGACATCCTCGAATTTGAACAGCGCCTGATGCGCGCCGATGATGTTCAGAAATTCGATGATCTTCTCGCCTTCCTTGATGTAGAGGATAAACCCTTTCTTCCGCTCGATAAACCGGGCGTTCAGATGGAACCTGTTCGCCAGATCGACGAGCGCCTTGCAGTGCTCCTCGTACATCGACGAGATTTCCAGGTGATAAGACGAGCCTTCGGGATTGTTCACTGAGCCGCCCGCCAGGAACGCGCCCCGCAAATAAGCTTTCTTGCAGCAGCTTTTGCGCACAAGCTCCTTGTCGATGCTTGGATGGAACAGAAACCCTTCCGAGACGATGCTCAAATCGTTCAATATCGCTTCGGAGCCGGCCGGAATGCGCACGACATAGACGTTGTTTTTTTTCAGTCGCATTTTTTTACGAACGAGCAGTTCGGTCACGACTGTAAAATGACGCTTTAACAACGTATAGATCCGGCGCGAAATGGCGGCGTTCTCCGTAGCGATGTCCAGCATGACCCTGCGGTTCGACAGCGAGATCGTACCGTTCATTCGAATCAGCGCCGACAGTTCCGCCCTTTCGCAGCAGCTGTCGCCCTCAAGCATCGTGAGCTCCTTTTTGGTCTGCGCTGCAAAAGACATGCCTTTGTCACCCCTTTCTGAGCATCCAGCCCTCGACCAGCTGGTAAATATGCTCGCTTAGTTTCTTCGCGTCATGACGCAAGTAAGTGCGGAACAGGACAAGCTTGTCTGCAATTACCTTGTAGCCTCGCCGGGTAACTTCCTCCAGATCGAGGTGAACCGCCTTGGACCCCTGTTCGGCGTACAAGCTTTCCACCTGCGGGGGAATTTCCCCATCGTTCACAATAACATAATCGAATAGATGATGGCCGATATGGGCGTGAACGGCGGCCAGGTGATCGCTGACGGAGTAATTGTCCGTCTCTCCCGGCTGCGTCATGACATTGCAGACGAAGAGCTTAACCGCATCCGATTCCACGATCGCTTCCGCCAGCTCCGGTACGAGCAGATTCGGGATAATGCTCGTATATAGGCTTCCCGGACCGATCAGTATCGCATCCGCTTCCCGGAGCGCTTCTACCGCTTCCGGAAGCGCCTTAACGTCGGGCGGCTCCAAGTACACTCTGCGGATAGCGAGTCCGGACTTCGGAATCGACGATTCTCCCACTACGATCGAGCCGTCTTCCATCTCCGCCTTCAGCACGATCGACTGGTTAGCCGCCGGCAGAACGCGTCCCCTGACGGCGAGAATCCGGCTTAGCTCGGTAATGCCTGTAACGAAATCTCCGGTAATGTCCGTCATCGCCGCCAGAATGAGATTGCCGAGACTATGTCCGGCCAAGCCCGTACCGTTCTGAAATCTGTATTTCAACACTTCGGCCATCAGCGGCTCCCGATCGGCAAGCGCGGTCAGTACGCTGCGAATATCGCCGGGCGGCGGAATCTGCAGCTCCTCTCGCAAAATGCCGGAGCTGCCGCCGTCGTCGGCGACCGTGACGATGGCCGTGATGTCCAGCGGCTTTTGCTTTAAGCCGCGCAGCATGACGGACAGACCGGTGCCTCCGCCGATCACGACGATTCGCGGCTTGCGCGCAAGGGATTGTATTTTGCTCATTCCCTCACCTCAATGCCGATCGCGCTCGGAATCGCGGTGGCTCACCCGCACCGATTCCGTTTCGCTGGCTCCCAGTCTACGTCCCAAATATTCGGCCAGCGCCACTGATCTGTGCTTGCCTCCCGTACAGCCGATACCGATTACGATCTGACTTTTACCTTCCTTGTGGTACATCGGGATCAGAAACTGCAGCATATCGAGCAGCTTCGTCAGGAAGGTCTGCGTCTCCGGCCACTTCATCACGTAATCGTACACGTCCGGGTCGGCGCCCGTTTTTGGACGAAGCGTGTCGATATAATGCGGATTCGGCAAAAACCGGACGTCGAAAATGAGATCGGCATCGATCGGAACGCCGTATTTGAATCCGAACGACGTGACATTGATCGAGATGTTGTTCTGGTCCATATTCGTAAACCGGGCGACGATTTTCTCCTTTAACGCCGCCGGCTTCAGGTTGCTCGTATCGATAACCTGATTGGCCCAGCCCTTCAAATCTTCAAGCAGCTTGCGCTCCGAATGGATCCCGTCCAGCGGCAGTCCGTCCGGAGCAAGCGGATGGCGCCTGCGGCTCTCCTTGTAACGCTGCACAAGCACCGCATCCGTCGCGTCGAGGAATAGAATCTCGTAGTGGATCGTACTGTTCTCGCGAATGTGGTTCAACGATTCCGACAGCGCCGTGAAAAATTCGCGTCCGCGCAAATCGATAACCAGGGCCACCTTGGCGATTCTCCCCTGCGACTGGTCGATTAAATCCGCAAACTTGGGAATAAGCACCGGCGGCAAATTGTCGACGCAGAAAAAGCCTAGATCCTCCAAGCTTTGCACGGCGATCGTTTTGCCGGCTCCCGACATCCCGGTTATAATGACGAGCCTTGGCTGCGTCGTTATCGTATCCATGCCCTTCCACTCCCCCTGAGGCTCATCTTGCCATCGTCCCTTCGCAGAACGACGAATAACATGAGGCGCCCGGGACCGCCTCACAAGCTGCGGAGCCGAGCGCCTTGCTGCGATTATGCCCGCAGGAACAACCCCGCCGCTCCTACCACTCCGGCGTTGTTGCCGAGCTCCGCCGCTACGATCTCCACGCCTTCCGTAGCGTTCGCCGGCGTCAGCTTGCGAAAGACTTCGCGGATTTGCGAGAACAAATACTCTCCTGCTTTGCTTACCCCGCCTCCAAGAATAAAGCGCTGCGGATTGACGACGAGCGCCACGACCGCCATTGATTTGCCCAAGTAGAACGCCGCCCGGCTGACGATCCGTACAGCCACCTCATCGCCTTCCTTCGCGGCGTCGATGACGTGCTTGGCCGTTAATTCGCCCTCCACAAGGGCGAGTGACGTCTTGTCTCCCCTGGCAACGGCGTCCTTCGCCATCCGAATAATGCCCGTGGCCGAAGATACGGTCTCCAGGCAGCCCATCCTGCCGCAGCCGCACTGGATCGCTTCGAGATCGGGCACGATCGTGATATGGCCTAGCTCTCCCGCCATTCCCGAAGCCCCTTCAATCAACCGATCATTCAGAACGACGCCTCCGCCGACACCGGTTCCAAGCGTATAGCAAACGCAATTCTGCACGCCTCTCCCCGCTCCGCCCCAGGCTTCGCCCAGCGCCGCTACGTTGGCGTCGTTGTTGATCTTGACCGGCTTGCCCAGCTTCTCTTCCATAATGAACTTCGCCGGCACATCCTTGAACGGAAGATTCGGCGAGAAGTTGATGATTCCTTCCGGAATGTTAAGGAACCCGGCAATGCCGATGCCTACGCCGACGACCTTCTCCCATTCCTCCGTTCCCGGAGGCACGAGCTCCCGGACATAGGCTGCAATATTGGACAGAACGGCATCCGCTCCATCGGAGGCTTGCGTGGGGCCTTCATAAGTACGGAGCAGGTCTCCCTCCTCGTTGCACAAGCCTACCTTAATGGACGTTCCGCCCAAATCTACGCCTACGAACAATGAATCTGACATATTGTCGACACCTCATAAGAAATAATAAGAATACTCGCCGTCAATGGAACGACGGCCTCGTCAAGTCCAGCTTCTCCCGAATTCCGCAGGCTTCGTCGATCCGATTCGCATACCGGCTAATACTCGCCTGAGACACGCCGTATCGGCTGACCAGGTCCGCATAAGTCACTGTTCTGCGGTGCATCTTGGCCGTCCAATACTCGAGCGCCGCCGCCCATCCCGTCGACTTGTGCAGCTTCGGCACATCCGGATATACGCGCGACAGAAAATCGACCCACAACGTCATCATATCGTGCTGCTGTACAACGTCATAACGCCCGGACATTCCTTCGAGCGCCTGCTCCAGCACCGTCTGCCACGCGCTGTCCCATACCGGAAGCTGCGCGGATTTGCGACGCGCCTCCAGCGTCAGCGCCCGTCCGCTGAAGATGACGGAAAGCGAATCCTGCACTCCGATGGAGCGGAGCACCAGCACAGCCACCCGCTTCAGTTCGTCCTCCTCGTCCGGATCGACCAGGAAAGCTTTTAGCGCCTCGACCACCTCGTCGTCCGCAACAAGTCCAAGCGCCTGAATAACCTGCACCTTCGTGCGGCGATCGCCGTGCCTAAGCGCCCAGAAGAAAGAGGAGCGGATGAGAGGATCGCTCTTAAGCGCCTCCGTCACCTGGCCGGGGCTGTTTTCCCACTGTTTGAACTGCTCTTCGAAAGGAAGATGGTAGTGATAATGCGCAGGAGGACTCTCCTCACCCGCACTTACCCGCTCCAATCGCTTCAGATGGAATGCCGGCACCTGGGAGCCTGGATCGAGCTTCTCGGCCTGCTGCCAATGCTTCTTGGCTTCCTCATACCTATGCAGATTTACCGCCGCAATCGCGGCAAAATGATGCAAACTCGGCTCTCCCGCCAACTCTCCCGTGCGCAGCAAACGACGGAAATGCTGGTACGCCTCGCGATGCTCCCCTACGATGCCCAGCGTTGTCGCCATTTTGAACACATGCTCGGGATGAAACGGAATCGTCTTGTTCAGCTTGGAGATCAGCGCTTGAAGCTGCCCCTGCTGATTGGAATGCTGATAGAAGATCGCCAGATTGCACAGCGCGTGCAGATTGCCCGGTTCGGCGTCCAGCACCTCCGTAATCGTCGCAATCGATTTGTCGAACAGTCCCATGTAATAGTATGCCAATCCCAGGTTATTCCTTGCGGCCAGAAAGTCCGGCTGCCGTTCAATAATTTCTTCCAGCATTTTGACCGCCTCGGCGAACCGGCCTGCCTCCAGCAGCTCCCGTGCCTTGTCGTGCGCGTAAATGTTTTCTTTAGCCTTGATGGTCGACAGCTTCGCCGGGCGGTTCAGCTCATAGTGAAGCAGGTCGAGCAGTTCGTCCGACTCCTCCAGAAATTGGCCCTCCGTATCGTTCTCCAGATACCGGACGAGCGCCTCCTCGGCCGCTTCGAAAAGCTCCATATTGGCATAGTTATTGGCCAAATAGTAATAGCATTCCGTCATCGCCGGATCGATCTGATCCAGCACCGAGCGCAGAATCACATTCGATTCCTCGTACCGTCCCATCTCGGACAGAATGCCGGCCATATTGCAGTGGTTGACCGGATTCTCCGGCTCATACTCCACCGCGCGGCGAAAATATTTCAGTGCCTTGTCGTAATGGTACCGATCCAGCGACTGTACGGCGCGCTCGAAGAAAAATGTCGCATCCAATCTCATCGGGATAACTTTGGGACGCCGGGGTTTCGCAGCGCGCTTCCGCTGGTTCATCGCAAGGCACCTCCCTCGTAGTCTGAAACTCGTTATCCAAGATTATAACACAGCCTGCGCCGTCCATAAAATAAAACCCGCTGGCGATGATGAGGTTCTGGTTGCCGCATGCGTCTCGACGCGAATAACAAACAGCTTGCCGCTTGTAACGGCAAGCTAAAGATGGTGTTGCGGATACAATCTATGGTGCGATTTGGCAACGTTACGAACTAATTGTCGTTGTCCGCTTTCTCGCCTCCGCTATAAGCCACATTTATCGAAACATCCGATTTGCGATCGTCGCTCCATCCGGTAGTCGTAAAAGATTGAACGATTTCGGACAACATCTCGATCCGTTTACGCAAAGTTGTGCAAAGCGCCTCTTTTCTGGTTTCGTCAATAAATAAAGAGCCCTTCAATATTTCGCGAAATTCTTCCTCGATGTCGTGCAATAGAGACAAATCAAGCCAGTCAAAGCTTGTCACCAGTTTAATTTGCTCTGCATGATCGGTTTTGAATGGCTTGCATGTGATTTTTCGGGTTGCCGAGATGAGTGCCGTCGGCTTGGAAAACCACAGCGACGAACCGCTGTCGTAGATTGGAGCGGCCCCGATCCATTCCAGCGTGTCGGCATTCCGCACCACGCCGAAATTGTTCTGATGCCGATCCTCGTTAGCGATCAGATAGTCCACGACGATCATTCGGTCAACCGCTTCTACAATATCCGGAATATCCAACGCTTCGCAGCAATTCACATAATGCTGATACACCGAGACATGGTTTGGTTTTTGCTGCGTCTGCATGATATACCATGCCGTGACAAGCTCCGTTTGCGGCGTAATGAAGTTCTCGCATACGCTATAAGGATAATCCTCCTGGACCATCAGCGTGTAAGGGACGTGGGGAATGCCGAGCCGCTCCATCAGCTTGCTGGCCAACACCTCGTTGTACGGCTCCTGCTGAGTGGCCCCGCTTCCCCCTTTGACTAGACAGCGCCGACCGTCCATAATCGTCCATTTCTTTTTCAGCCAGCCGTCTGAGGTATTGTCGGGAGACATTAAGCTGATCGCTTCGCTTGAACCGCCCTTGCCAAGCAGCACATTCCCGACGTCTTCGGAGAAATCATTTTCAAAGAAGTTGTACTGGGACCAAGCGGCATCCGTATCCAACGGGCAAATCCAATATTGGTCGGACAAACTTAGCCCTAAGCTTTTATCCAACAGCTTATGCGTAGTGGACAGCCTCAATTCGAGCAGCGCTTCTTTAATGCCATCCCGGCTTGCCGGAATGGCTCTCCCTCGCCACCATTCATTGAGCGCTGCCCGATCAATCCGCCCTTTTCTGACGGGGACCCCAATAGGCAAATGACGCTCGGCGGTTGCAGGGCCAACTGCCGAGATGGCGCCTGTCGCCTCATCAAGCTCGATTTCCGTAACCGCGATATCTTTATGTTTCAGCACATACTTCTTGTTCCAAGCATCTGCCATATGATCTACTCCCTAATCTAAGTACTCCTATCATACCCTCTCTTTGTTATTTCTTCTTTTCCTGTCAAATCCCTGCCTATACAAGTTGAACCTGTGAAAGGGAATCCCTTGCATATCCGAAGTTGCTTCAAAAGATCGATAAAAAAAAGAAGGTGTACGCACCTCCCCGAATTGCTTCATAGGAGGTACATACACCTATCTTGTTTGTCGAATATCTTTCACAGCAACTGGGCTGGCTTATGGGACCGCCCCTTCCGCCTAACCTATGCTTTCTATACGCCCTTAGTCTTGAACAGCGTGCTGATCGAGCCGCCCTCCATGATAATGCGCGTCGCTTCCGCGAGCATAGGCGCAACCGAGATGACCTTGAAGCGAGAAGAACGCTCTTCCGGCAACAGGATCGTGTCGGTGACGACCACTTCCTTGATGCTCGGGTGGTCGAGACGCTGCAGGGCGGGATCGGAGAACAACGGGTGAGTGGCGCATACGAACGGGTCTTCCGCTCCGCGCTCCTTCAACCCTTCCACGACGTTCACGATCGTCGTGCCCGTATCGATCATATCTTCGATAATAATTGGCGTAAAGCCTTCGACGTCTCCGATCACGTGCGTAATAACGGATTCGTTGTGCGCGGGACGCTTCTTGATCATGATAGCGAAGGAGCAATCCAACTGGTTCGCCAGCTTCTCCGCCGTCGAAGCTCGTCCGGCGTCCGGAGATACGACGACCGGATTGCGGATGTTCTTCGACTTCAGATAATCGCTGATTAAATCCAGTGCGGTCAAATGGTCGACCGGAATGTCGAAAAACCCCTGGATCGCAGGAGCATGCAGATCGATCGTCACGATACGGTGAGCGCCGACCGTCGTCAGCACGTCGGCCACCATCTTCGCGGAGATCGGCTCTCGTGGAGCGGCTTTCCTTTCCTGCCGGGCATAGCCGTAATAAGGCAGCACGACGTTAATCGTTCGCGCCGAAGCCCGCTTGGCTGCATCGATCATAACCAGCAATTCTACGAAGTAATCGTTGATCGGATGAGATAGAGACTGGACCAAGAAAACGTCGCAATTGCGAATCGTCTCCTCGTAGTGAACGTACACTTCGCCGCTCTTGAATCGGGAAAGCTTGATTTTCCCCAGCGGCACTCCCAGATTGTCGGCGATCTTGCCTGCCAATAGCGGATTGGATGATCCCGAAAAGATACGAAGCTTACTACTGCTGTACATGTGCCCCTCCATATTTTGGCGATTCGACGCTCCAGGTGTCGAAATCCGTCAGTCATCATTTCCATTATACATGAGTTCGGGCCTTTTTTAAAAAGATTTCAATTTCCGTTTTCTTTCTGTAAACACGGCCAGCTCCGTATACCCCGCTTTTCGCAGCAGCTCCTTCGCCTCCGCCCCTTTTTGTCCGATTTTGTCGGGGTGGTGAGCGTCGGAACCGTAAGTGACAGGGATATCGTAAGCTCTGGCCCGTTCAAGGATCGACACGGACGGATACATCTCTTTGCAAGGGGCATAAAATCCGGCTGCGTTCAGCTCAAAGGCCAAATCGTGCTTCTTGATCGCTTGCAGCGCGGCGTCTTCCAGTGCGCTTACATCTTCCTCCGGACGATAGCCGAACCGCTTGATCGCATCCATATGGCCGATATAGTCATAGAATCCGGTAGCCGCAGCCTTCGCGATCGCATCGAAGTATTGCTCGTACACCTCGACGACACGGCGCCCTTCCCAGCGGTCGACCTGGCGGAAGTCCGTCACATCCCACGTTCCGAGAAAATGCACCGAACCGATCACGTAATCCCACGGATAACCGTTTACGATCCGCTCGATCTTTTCCTCCTGGCCTTCGACGTAATCGCCTTCCAGCCCGACGCGCACCTCGATGCGTCCCTTATACTTCTCCTTCAGGGCAAGAGCCTCCTCGACATAACGGGGAAGCTCCTCCATCGGCATTGCGGAATCCGGGTTATCCTTGTCGGTGACATGCAGCAAAGGCATGTGATCGGACAAGCCGATCTGCTCCATGCCTTGCTTCATCGCGCTGAGGATGTAGTCTTCGAGCTTGCCGACCGCATGGCCGCAGCGCTCGTGATGCGTATGATAATCGATGAGCATGCCTTGCGTCTGTGTCATGGCCGCTTCACCTAATCCTTCTTGACCGGCTTGCGATGGCGGAACTCCAGCTCTTTCAGCACATCGTCGAACGGAATGCCTTGCTCGCGAAGCAGTACCATCAGGTGGAAAATGAGATCGGCGGACTCGCAGCGCAGCTCGTCTCCGTCGCGGTTTTTCGCGGCGATGATCACTTCGGCGGTTTCCTCTCCGACTTTCTTGAGAATTTTGTCGACGCCCTTCTCGAACAGATACGTCGTGTAGGCGCCTTCCGGGCGCTCCGCATCGCGCTGGGCGATCGTCGCCTCCAGCCTGCTGAGCGGACCGAAGCGGTCCTCCTGCTGCGCTGCGGCTTCAGATGCATGAGCCGTTCCTTCGCGATAGAAGCAGCTGTAAGCTCCCGTGTGGCACGCCGGTCCGTTCTGGCGCACCTTCACGAGCAGCGTATCGCCGTCGCAGTCGTAGTGCAGAGACTCGATCTGCTGCGTATGGCCGCTCGTCGCTCCCTTGTTCCACAGCTCGCCGCGCGACCGACTCCAAAACCACGTTTGACCGGACTCCAGCGACTTTTGCAGCGACTCCTCGTTCATGTAGGCGAGCATAAGCACCTCTTTGCTCAGCGCGTCCTGCACAACCGTCGGCACAAGCCCGTCGGCGTCCCACTTAATCTCTTTTTGCCATTGCTGTTGCTGTTGCGTCATCTGACGTTCACTCCTTTTTCCCGCAGCGCTGTCTTAACCTCTTGCACCGTAACTTCCTTGTAGTGGAAAATGCTCGCCGCCAGCGCCGCATCCGCTTGCCCTTCCGCGAACACATCGGCAAAATGCTCGGCATTGCCCGCTCCGCCAGAGGCGATGACCGGAATGCCGATGCTCGACGAGACCGCTTTGGTCAACGCGACATCGAAGCCGTCCTTCGTCCCGTCCGCGTCCATGCTCGTCAGCAGAATCTCGCCCGCTCCGCGGCGCTCCGCTTCCTTGGCCCATTCGAGCGCGCGAATGCCCGTCGCATTGCGGCCGCCGTGGGTGAACACTTCCCACTCGCCCCACTCCGCGTTGAACTTCGCGTCTATGGCAACCACGATGCACTGCGCGCCGAACGTCCGCGAGCCGTCCGTAATCAGATCCGGATTGCGAATCGCCGCCGTGTTGATGCCGATTTTGTCCGCGCCGGCGCGAAGCAGCCGCTTCATATCCTCCACCGCCGAGATGCCGCCTCCGACCGTGAACGGAATCGTGATCTCCCCGGCCGTTCTCCGCACGACGTCGACCATTGTCGCCCGGCCTTCCACCGATGCGGAGATGTCCAGAAACACCAGTTCGTCCGCGCCTTCCCGATCATAGATCGCCGCCAGCTCCACCGGGTCTCCGGCATCTCGCAAATTCACGAAATTGACGCCCTTAACGACTCTTCCGTCCTTCACATCCAAGCAAGGTATAATTCTTTTGGCCAACATGTAGCGTTCCCCCTTATCCCTCGTTATCCGTTATGACGACCGCGACGGATCGCAATAGGCTACGACTTCGCTATAGGGAAGAGTCCCTCCGAAAATATCGAGAGCGCTGCCGATCGTAATGTCCAGCTTGCCCCGCGTCAACTCGCGGAATCGCGCCAAATCCGCGAGCGATCGCGCACCGCCTGCATAAGTGGCCGGAATCGTCGCCCATTCGGCGAGCTTGGCAGCCAGCCTCTCTTGGACGCCCTCTCGCTTCCCTTCGACATCGACCGCATGGATCAGGAACTCGTCGCAGTAGCTTTCAAGCTCTCGGACAGTGGCTTCGTTGACTTCCAGATCGCTAAACGTCGTCCACTGGTTAGTCACCACGTACCATTTGCTGTCCCGTTCCTTGCAGCTGAGGTCGAGTACGAGCCGTTCCCGGCCGACTTCCGCAACGATACGCCGCAGATTGTCCATCTGAAGGCGACCGTCGCGGAAAACGTAAGAAGTGACGATGACGTGCGAAGCCCCTTCGCGTAAGTAATCTGCTGCGTTCTCCGCCGTGATGCCTCCGCCGATCTGCAAGCCGCCGGGATAGGCCCTTAGCGCAGACAGCGCAGCCTCCCGGTTGCCGCCGCCGAGCATGATAATATGCCCGCCGGTTAACCCGTCTTGTTTATACAGCGAAGCATAGTATTCCGCCCCCCGTTCGGAGACGAAGTTCTCCACGACCTTCGAGGCGTCCGCTTGCAGCGTTTCCCCGACGATCTGCTTCACCTTGCCTTGGTGAATATCGATACACGGTCTGAACTTCATTTCCCGACAACCCTCTCCGTGAACTTGCGGAGCAGCGCCATGCCGAGCTCGCCGCTTTTCTCCGGGTGGAACTGCATGCCGTACACCGAACCCCGGCCGACGATCGCCGTCACCGGCTGATAATAATCCGTCACGGCCAGCAGATCGGACTCCCGCTCCGGCAGCGCATGATACGAGTGGACGAAATACACGTGCCCCGGCTCCACGCCCTCGAACAACGGGCTCTCCTGCTTAAACGTCAGCTCGTTCCAGCCCATATGCGGAACCTTGTAATCCCCTTGAAACCGAACGACGCGGCCCGGTAGCAGATCCAGCCCCCGATGCGTCCCGTGCTCCTCGCTCTCGGTGAACAGCAGCTGCATTCCGAGGCAGATACCGAGAAACGGCTTGCCCGAAGCCGCGTATTCCTTCATCGTATCGACCAGCCCGGTCTCGCGCAAATTCGCCATTGCATCGCCGAACGCGCCGACGCCCGGCAGAATCGCCCCGTCCGCCGCCAGTATTTCGCGCGGATCGGAAGTGACCCGCGCCTCGCAGCCCAGCCGCTCGACGGCTTTGCTGACGCTGTGCAGATTGCCCATACCATAGTCGATAATCGCAATCACTTACAGCACCCCTTTGGTTGAAGGCACGCCCTTCACGCGCGGATCGATCGAAGTCGCTTCGTCCAGCGCGCGTCCGAGCGCCTTGAACACGGCCTCGACCATATGATGCGTATTGCGTCCATAGTGGACGATGACATGCAGCGTAATGCGCGCTTCCAACGCAAGCTTCCACAGGAACTCATGCACAAGCTCGACCGTGAAGCTGCCTACGTTAGCCGCCGGGAATTCCCCGCGCAGCTCGAAATGCGGCCGGTTGCTAATGTCGACGACGACTTGCGCAAGCGCCTCGTCCATCGGCACGAACACGCTGGCGTAGCGTTTGATGCCCTTCTTGTCTCCCAGAGCCTCGCGCAGCACCTGACCTAAGCAAATGCCGATGTCCTCAACCGTATGATGATCGTCGATGTCCACGTCGCCGCGCGCTTCGACCTTCAAATCGAACTGGCCGTGCTTCGCAAACAAGTCGAGCATATGATTCAAGAACGGAACGTCCGTCTCAAGCGACACCTCGCCGCTTCCGTCTACTCCAAGGGACAATTGGATGTCCGTCTCATTCGTCTTGCGGGATACGGCCGACGAACGGCCTCCTTGCACATTTTCTACGCTCACTTCGTCTCCCTGCCTTCCAATCGGATTTCCACCGCGCGCGCGTGACCTTCCAGCCCTTCGTGCCGAGCCAGCGTCGCGATTCCTGCGGCGTCTCTTAACAATGCCTGCTTGCTGTATCGGATCAAACTTGACTTCTTCAGAAAATCGTCCACATTCAGCGGCGACGAGAACCGCGCCGTGCCGTTCGTCGGCAGAATGTGGTTCGGGCCCGCAAAATAATCGCCTACCGGCTCCGAGCTGTACGGGCCGATGAAGATCGCCCCCGCCGTCTCGATGCGTCCGAGCAGCTCCATCGGCTCGTCCGTCATCACTTCCAGATGCTCCGGCGCCAGCTTGTTGACCACGTCCAGCCCTTCGTCCAGGCTGTCCACGATCAGGATCGCCCCGTGCCGCTCCAGCGAGCTGCGGGCGATGTCCACCCGCGGCAGAGCCGCAACCTGGCGCTCCAGCTCCGCCTGCACCGCAGATGCCAAAGCCTGCGACGGCGTCACGAGCACCGCCGAAGCCATCTCATCGTGCTCCGCCTGCGACAGCATATCCGCGGCCACATAACGCGGATCGGCGCTGTCGTCCGCCAGCACGACGATCTCGCTCGGGCCCGCGATGCTGTCGATGTCGACCGCGCCGTACACGGCGCGTTTCGCCAGCGCCACGAAAATGTTGCCGGGCCCGCAAATCTTATCGACGGCGGGGATGCTCGCCGTCCCATAGGCGAGCGCGGCGACCGCCTGCGCTCCCCCGACCCGGTACATCTCCGTTACGCCAGCCTCTGCGGCCGCCACCAGAATGTACGGGTCGATCCCTTCCCGTCCACCGGTCGCCGGCGGCGTCACCATCGCAATCTCCGGCACGCCGGCCACCTTGGCCGGAAGCACGTTCATGAGCACCGACGACGGATACGCCGCCTTGCCTCCGGGAACGTACAGCCCGACGCGGCGCAGCGGGCGGATCGCCATGCCCAGCATCGTGCCGTCCGGCGCCACGTCCATCCACGAGCCGCGCTTCTGCTTCTCGTGGAACGCCGTAATGTTCGCCGCCGCCTGCCGCAGCGCTGTGAGAAACTCCGGCTCTACCCTAGCGTAAGCGCCCTGAATCTCTTCCTCCGTCACCCGCAGCTGTTCGGGCGTCAAAGACACCTTATCGAACTCCGCCGTGTACCGCAGCAGCGCCTCGTCGCCTTCCAGACGCACCGCCTCCACGACCTCCCGCACGGTCGCGTTCTGCTCCGGAGAGCCGTATTCGCTCTGCCGATCTAACCGGAATCCGTCCGCTTTTCCAATATACATGCCTTCGCCTCCTCGCATCACCGTCTCAAACCCGCCTCACACCGGAGCGCCGATAATCGCGCCCAGCCGGTCGCAAAGCTCCTGAATCGCCGCATTTTTCAGCCTGTAGCTGACGCGATTGGCGATCAGCCGGCTCGTCACCTGGAATAGCGTCTCCATCTCCACGAGTCCGTTTTCCTTAAGCGTCTGCCCCGTTTCCACCATATCCACGATCCGATCGGCCAAGCCGATCAGCGGAGCAAGCTCGATCGAGCCGTTCAGCTTGATCACTTCCACCTGCTGCCCCTGCTCGCGAAAATATTGCGAAGCTACGTTCGCATATTTCGAAGCCACACGAGGATTGATGACCGGCTTCCAGTCGGGCAGTCCGATGACCGACATCCGACACTTCGCGATTCCGAGATCAAGCAGTTCGTAGACGTCCTTATTTTCCTCCATCAGAACGTCCTTGCCCACGATGCCAATGTCGGCCACTCCATACTCCACGTACGTCGGAACGTCGACCGGCTTCGCCATGATGAACTCCATGTTCGCCTCCGGCACCGGAATAATCAGCTTGCGGGAGTCGTCGAAATCCTCCGGAATCGGCAGCCCCGCCTGCCGGAACAACTTGCTGGCCTGCTTATAGATGCGCCCCTTGGGCATCGCGACTTTCAAAGTGCCGCTGTCCGTCATGTCAACCCTTCCTTTCCGTCGTCAAAAGGAACCAGCTTGTCGTACGACTTGCCCCGATAAACCAATTCGCCCTTGCTCAAGTGTCGTTCCAGATCCGCAGCGCGCAACTCCTCCAGCTCCGCAGTCGATACGAGCGCCGTTACCACGATCGCTCCTTGCTCGCGAAGCTGGCTTGCCTTCACAAGCGCCTCTTGTCGCCGCGTGCTTGCATACGCGACCAGCGTCCGCTCGCGCTGCTCGGCGGCGTCTTCCACGACTTCGAGAATGCGCGTCGTCTTCAATGCAAAGCCCGTCGCATGAGCGGGACGCCCGAACTGCGCGAGCAAGTTGTCGTACCGGCCTCCGCTGCACACCGGAAAGCCCAGATGGGAAGCATAGCCTTCAAAGGTCATCCCCGTATAATAAGAGAAATCTCCGATCATCGTCAGATCAATCAGCACATGTTCTTGAATGCCGTAGGCTTCCAGCACGTCCCATACTTCGCACAGATGACGGATCGCCGATTGCGCTCTCTCGTTCGCGCTCAGCTCCAGCGCTTGATCGCATACCTCCTGACCGCCGCGAAGCCGCAAAATATCCTCCAGCTCCCGTTTCCACGCAGCGTCCAGCGTTAGCTTGCGGATCGCATCCCGGTAGCCGACGTGATCGCGCTGCAGCAAGCAGGCTTTTAGCGTCTCCTGCTCGCTAACCAGCCCAGGCAGCGTCTCCTCGAACAAACCGTTCAGGAAACCGACATGCCCCATCGCGATCTTGAACGACGGCACTCCCGCCGCCTTTAAGGAAGCGACGGCCAGCGCAATCATCTCCGCATCCGCCTCAGGAGAAGCGTCTCCGACCAGTTCGACGCCGGTCTGATAAAACTCAGAATCCCTTCCGCCCTCTTCCTCGAATGCCCGGAACACATTGCCGTGATAGCTGAGCCGGATCGGGAACGAATCGTCCTTAAGCAGCGAGCCGACGACGCGCGCGATCGGCGCCGTCATGTCGGAACGCAGTACGATCGTCGTCCCGCGGCGGTCCAGCAGCTTAAACAGCTTCTGATCCGATGTCGAGCTAGCCATTCCGACCGTGTCGTAATATTCCAGCGCAGGGGTGATGATCTGTTCGTAACCCCACAGCTGCATGCACTCCAGCACGCTTCGCTCGATCTTCCTCAGCTTGGAGACCGCGTGCGGCAAATAATCCTTTACCCCGGTCGGCTTCTCGAACACTTTCGGTTTCGTCATTTTCGCGCACCTTCTTCGTTTTATCCTCTATTGCTTTTAACGACTTCAAACAGGTTGTTTGAGCTGCTTGAATCGATCGCTTCATCACATTAAAGCACTACCATGTTACCATACTGCCAAAATAAAGAGATTAGTGGTATATTACCATGTCGCTCTTTTCGAGTCAATCCTCGCCTGCGCCTGTAAGGAATGCCGCAGGAAATCAAAAAACCGCCCGTTGCCGTCATCGGCAGCAAGGCGGTGATTCGCGCGCCTAACCTACAACTCCCTGAGAGGATTGCCCCCTACTCTCATTCCAGGCGCAACATCCTTATGAACAACCGCACCGGCCGCAACGACCGCACCGTCTCCGATCGTCACTCCCGGCAGAACCGTTACGTTTGCCCCGATCATCACGTTAGAGCCGATCCGGATATCTCCCAGACGGTATTCTTCAATCAAGTATTCGTGCGTCAACAGCGTCGAATTATAGCCGATGATCGTGTTATCTCCAACCGTAATTCGTTCGGGGAAGAAGACGTCCACCATTACCATGAGCGCAAACGCCGTATGCCGCCCGACTTTCATTCCGAGGATGCGCCTGTAAATCCAGTTTTTAACCGGCAAGCTCGGGCAGTATCGCGCGATCTGGATGAAGACAAAATTGCGAACCGCCTTGAACCGGGACACCGTGCGGTACACCTGCCACAGCGCATTCGCCCCTTCCACCGGATACCGCTCCACGTTCCTCAACTCAAGCACCCTCATTTCCGATTCCGCATAGGGTCAGCAGTTCGTCCATCTCCTTGATGATGTACGATGCCCCGGAACTGCGCAGCAGCTCCTCGCCTTTGAGCGACCATGCCACGCCGACGGGAACGGCCCCCGCCCGGAGCGCCGACACGATGTCGACGGAGCTATCTCCCACCATCAGCGTCTCCGAGGCCTCCGCGCCAAGCGCGGCTACCGCTTTCGCCACCGGCTCGGGATGCGGCTTGGCGTTGTCCACATCGTCCAACGTCACGATCGTATCCATATAGGAATAGATCTCCAGCAGCTTAAGCGCGCGAAGCGTCGTCTCCCTCATCTTCGTCGTCACGACGCCAAGCCGAATGCCCTGCCGATGAAGCTGTTCGATCGTTTCCTTCACGCCGGGGAAAAGCGATACCATCTCGTCATGCTTAAGCAGGTTGTACTCCCGGTAAGCGCCGACTAGCGTCGCTACATCTTCTCTCCCGGTAAAATGCTTCATCTGCACGGACAGCGGCTCTCCCATCGACGGGATGATATGCTCCCTTCCAAAGCTTGCGGGAACATGACCGATCAGCGCATGCATGAAAGACTGAATGATCAGTTCGTTCGTATCGATAATCGTACCGTCGAGATCAAACAGGACGGTCGTGATTTTCGCTTGGGGCTTCCGTGCCGCCGGCGTCGTTTCCTCCGTCTGCGTCGTTGGAGTCGTTCTTGTTTGCGTCATTCTTGCTGTTCTCCGTTTCTTCGCGCGTCTGCAACGCGGTTTTCCCGGTTTTGAAATTCACTAGCGGGTCGTTGTACCTCTCCGCTGCGTATCCCATCGTTCTCCTCGTCACGATCAAAATGATACCGCCAAGGACGAGCAGAAGCGCAAGTAACTGAGAAATCCGGATATTGCCCTCAGCCGGATTCAAATAGCCTTGCTCGAATACGGCCGTCATCGGAGACCATAGCGCGTCGAGCACCGACTTAAGCCACTCCGGCCCCTTAAAGGCCAAGCTGTCGGTACGAAGCGCCTCAATAAAGAAGCGGCCGATGGAATACCAGATGAAGTAGGTGAACAGCAGCTCGCCTTTTCTCAGGAAATTGCGGCGTCTGATCACGAACAACACAACGAGCCCTACCAGGCTCCACAGCGATTCGTACAGGAAAGTCGGGTGATGGAACACTCCCTCGACGTTCATCTGATTCACGATAAAACCCGGAATATGCAGCGTATCGCGCAGGAACGACTCCTCTACCTCTCCGCCGTAAGCCTCCTGATTAACGAAGTTGCCCCAGCGTCCGATCATTTGCCCGATCAGCAGCGAGGGCGCGCAAATGTCGGCGATTCTTAAGAAGCTGTAGCCTTTGGCCCTTATGTAGAAAAAACCGCTGAGCAGCGCGCCGATCAACGCTCCGTAGATGGCGATTCCGCCGTTCCAGATCTGGATGATCTCGCCCGGATTCGCCTGGTAGTAGTCCCATTTGAACGCAACATAATACAGCCGCGCGACGATAATGGAAGATGGAACCCCGATTAACAGCAAGTCCAGGAAAAAGTCGGCGTTCAGGCCGAAGCGTTTTCCTTCCTGCACCGCAAGCAGAAGGCCCGCCAAAGCCGCCGACCCCAAAATGATGCCGTACCAATGTACATCCAGAGAGCCGATCGAGAACGCGATCGGATTGAGCAGCATCGTAAACATCGTCTTCCTCCACTCGATTATTCGTAGTCGTCCTCGGATATCGCTTCGGTTAGCTTGTTCGTGAACTGCTGCGCCGCATTATATCCCATCCGCTTAAGGCGATAATTCATTGCCGCCACTTCCAGAATGACCGCCAGATTTCGTCCCGGCCTTACCGGAACGGTAAGCAGCGGCACTTCCGTCTCGATAATCTTGGTCGTCTCCTCGTCCAGTCCGAGACGATCGTACTGCTTGTCCTGCTGCCAGTTTTCCAGACGAACGACTAGGCTGATGCTCGTCTGATTTTTCACCGCTCCCGCACCGAACAACGTCATTACGTTTAAAATACCCAAGCCGCGAATTTCCAGCAAATGCCGAATCAGCTCAGGGGACGTGCCGAACAGATGATTGTCCGCCGTCTGTCGAATTTCGACCGCATCGTCCGCAATCAGCCGATGTCCGCGTTTGACCAGCTCCAGCGCCGTCTCGCTCTTGCCGATGCCGCTGCCTCCGGTAATGAGCATGCCTACGCCGTAGACGTCTACGAGTACGCCGTGAATCGTCGCCGAAGGCGCCAATTTTTTCTCCAGGAAAGTCGTAATCCGACTTAACAGGATCGTCGTCGCGACCGAGCTTCGCAGCACCGGAAAATGACGTTCATTCGCAATCTCAACGAGTTCGCCCGGGATGTCCTGTCCGCGCGTAATGATAATGCAAGGCGTTTCCTCATGGCACAGCCGCTCCATCCGGTCGCGCCGTTCTTCCGAAGTCAATGTTTCCAGGAACGCAAGCTCCGTACGGCCTAACATCTGCGCCCGCTCCGCCGGATAGTAATTGAAATAGCCGGCCATTTCCAAGCCAGGACGATTAAGATCATCCGTTACAATAGTGCGCCGCAATCCGTCTTCGCCGGCCACAATTTCGAGGTGAAATTGCTGCACGAGCTCGGATACTCTCACTTTCTTGGCCATCGTACAGCTCCTTTCCTGTTTTCCCCTATTTATCGTATCGAAAATAATCGGACAAATCAATTTATACTTTCTTCAACCTCTATAAAGCCGACCAAGAGGCAAAAAACCGTCCGGCCATTGGCCGAACGGTTTCCGCTCTTACCGATCTATTAGCTCTCGAAAATGTTCAGTTCCGAGTCTTTGTCGAAAATATGGATTTTGTTCATGTCGATCGCGAGCTTGATGTTTTGGTTCTCGCGAAGACCGGCACGTCCGTCTACACGAGCAATGACGTTCTCTTTGCCCAGACCGTTCAGGTACAGGTACTGCTCGTGACCCAGGTTCTCGGCAACCTCGATCGTCGCGTTAACGACAGTGTTCGGGGAAGCTTCGATGAATACGGGTTCTTCGTGAAGGTCCTCAGGACGTATGCCGAGGATGATCTCGCGGCCGATGTAACCTTTGGCGCGAAGCAGTTTCGCTTTGCCTTCCGTAACTTCAACGTTGAAGCCCGTAGCGCGGAAACGTACGGAGCCGCCTTCTTCAACCAGTTGGCCCGTGATGAAGTTCATCGCAGGAGCGCCGATAAAGCCGGCAACAAACAGGTTGATCGGGTGGTTGTACAGAACATCCGGAGTAGCGGCTTGCTGAATGAAGCCGTCTTTCATAACGACGATACGATCGCCCATCGTCATGGCTTCCGTTTGGTCATGCGTTACGTAGATACAAGTCGTCTCAAGACGCTTCATCAATTTGGAGATGTTCGCGCGCATTTGCGTACGCAGCTTAGCATCCAAGTTGGAAAGCGGTTCGTCCATCAGGAACACTTGAGGCTCACGAACGATTGCGCGTCCCAGGGCGACACGTTGACGCTGACCGCCGGAGAGAGCCTTCGGCTTACGGTCGAGCAAGTGCTCGATTTCCAGCGTGCGAGCAGCTTCGCGTACGCGACGATCGATCTCGTCTTTGCGGAATTTACGCAGTTTCAGACCGAACGCCATGTTCTGATACACGTTCATATGAGGATACAGAGCGTAAGATTGGAATACCATCGCGATATCGCGGTCTTTCGGAGCGACGTCGTTCACGACGCGGTCGCCGATATACAGCTTGCCTTCGGAGATTTCTTCAAGTCCTGCGATCATACGCAGCGTAGTCGATTTTCCGCAGCCGGAAGGACCTACGAGAACGAGAAACTCTTTGTCCTGGATGTCCAGGTTAAAGTCGGTTACCGATGCTTTATCGGATCCCGGATATTTTTTATACACGCTTTCTAAACGAACGCCTGCCATGTACATTTCCCCCTAAACTTCGTTTGAAGGTACATGACTATCTTACCTTAAGGCCGGGCCAGATGACTATGCACAAAGCGTACAAAAAATTCATTTCCTTTTCGTGACTTTGTACAATAGCAGCAAGATCCGGACAAGAACGGCGTCGTTGAAGGAACGCACGTCCAATCCGGCCTCGTTTTTGATCTTATCCAGCCGGTATAGCAGCGTGTTGCGGTGAATAAACAGCTTTTTGGCGGTTTCGCTTACATTGCAGTCCATCGAGAAGAACGCGTCCAGCGTAGCGACCGTCTCCGAATCGGTGAACAGATCGGGTCTGCCCATCATCTCTTCGACAAACCGGGAACGAACCGTCTCGGGAATGCCGCTGAGCAGCCTTTCGAGATGAACGAGCCACGGCAGATGGATCTGCATCCCTACATGGAACTTACGGCCCAGGAAAGTCGTTTCCCTCAGCGTAGCGACGATGCGTACGACGTTCTCCGACGGCACGATCGGCTCCCCCACCGCGATGTGGCACTCTCCGCCCCATTCGGTCGTGATCAGCTCGTGCAGCCCTTGAGCCAACGAAGCAAGCAGCTCCTTCGTCTCTTCATGGCCGATTTCCTCGTCCCCGTCCGCATCCGCCTCGGACAAGACGCTGTCGCTGGTGAGCACGAGCCATTCGTGCTCCCGAAGAGGAATCAGCAGCGTGTCTTCCGGAATATACGTCCGAATCGTCTTCTCCAATTCGCTGTACGACGGTTCCTTGTCTTCCACTTGCTCGCAGGACAGAAGAAACGGCACCATTCCATCGAATAGCCGATTGCGCAGCTCCATGCGCTCGGGAACCTCGGCTCTCCACTCGCCCGCCGCCACCGACTGCTGGACCCATTCCCCGAATCGTCTGGCTTGACGTTCCAAATCGGAGGCCGCCGAAACAGGGCGCATGTTTCCTTGACGAATCGCCCAGCTCAGAAGCCGTTTCTCGAGCGGAGTCAGCACGGTGCTAATCTCGACGCAATGAAGCTCGGAGCCGTTAACGCGCGCGATCATCAAACAGCCCGAGTCCGTCTGAATGGCGTCTCCGGCTTCGGGGTGCTTCTCGCCGCCCTCCTTCTGCCATTCGGCTCCGGTCAGCACTTTGGCGACGACCGTCGCGTCGAGCAGCTTGCTCAGCTCCTGCAACTTGGTTTTGTTCATCGTTGAAGCCCCTTGTCAGCAAAGATAGCGATATGCGTCATTGTACCATATTTGACGCTGGCCGGGCGATTCAACGAAGAATGAGCAGCACGACGATCGACAATAGCGAGAACACTGCCGCGATCAGATAAAGGAAGCTTACGGTCTGAACCTGAGTCAGTCCCCACTTCATCAGACTGTGATGGGTGTGCAGATTGTCTGCTCGATGCAGGCCTTTGCCTTCGAGCAATCTGCGCGAAAATACGATCATCGTATCCAGGATGGGCACACCAAGAGCGAGCATCGGAACCGATAGGGACAGCAGCGTCGCTCCCTTGAGCGTACCGTCCACAGCCGTTACCGCAAGCGTATACCCCAGGAAGGTCGCACCCGCGTCTCCCATGAAAATACGGGCGGGGTGAAAATTGTACGCGAGGAAAGCCAGGCAAGCGCCGGAGAGCGCAATGGCTATGAGCGCGGTGTCTTTATGTGCGAATAGGAGCGAGGCGGCGAACAACGTCATCGAGGAGATCGCGGTTACGCCGGAAGCCAATCCGTCGACCCCATCGATGAAGTTGAGCATATTAATAAGTGCGAATACCCACAGCAGAGTAAAGAAGGCCGCCCAGCCCGGGGAAAACAGAATCATCGCGGAACGAGACGGCGCCGAAATGCCGGCAATCGAAATTCCGAATGCGGACGGAATGAGCGACACGCCGATATAAGCGATCAGTCTCGGCCACACCGGAAACTCCTTGCCGTAGGCCTTAAAGGCGTCGTCGATCAAACCCACGGCTACGAGCAGCCCTCCACCGAGCGCCAGCGCGCCCAGCTTCGGACCGCTTCCGAGGAATGCCCATACAGCCGCAATGACTCCAGCATAGATAGCCAGACCGCCGCTAAGAGGAATGGGCTTCGAATGCACCTTCCGCTTGGTCGGACGATCCACGAAACCGATTTTAAGAGCGAGTTCCCTTATGGCAGGGACCGTCAAGAGCACGAGCAGAAAAGAAAGGCCACACGCGTAAAGGTAGATCATCGGGAAATCCTCCTGATCGGTTGCTCGACGATTTCCCTTACTTTTCCCCAAAGACATTCAAAACACCCGGGCTATTTCTACTCCCCTGTTTTTTTCGCTTTATCCGACGACAGAGGGATAACCACACTCCGGGTATGCTCGAATTGGTAGGGACCTTCTCCCGTACCCGCTGCCGCAAACAAATGCGTCGGTTCGCCGTTCTGAATCAACAAATACGGTCTCTCCAGGTTGCACATCTCCGTCCGCGTGCCATCCTCCCAGCTCACCGTTCTGGAGTAAGCCTTCGGATCGGGATGGATCCGCCACTCAATACAATCCTCGCTCGTCGCATACACTCCGGCTCCCCACTCGCCTGTCAGTCCATACGATCCGTTCTTGCTGTCGTCCTTGATCAGCAAATGGAACAGCCCGTCCGAATACCATAGGAAGGGGTCCTCCACATGAAGATCCGGATCGGAGAAGCCCAGGATCGGATCGTCCGTCAGTCGGCGAAAAGGGCCTTCCGGGCTATCCGCGGCCGCAATACCGAGCTGCAACGTGGCGCCTGCGTACTCTCTCGACTTGTAAATCATATAGGTCCTTCCGTCGGGCAAAATCGTCACAGCGGGGTTTGTCGTCACTGTGCAGTCCCAATGGCCCAAACGCGGCTCCAGCAGCGGCGTATCCCGTCGTGTCCACGGACCGAATATTGACGAGGCTACAGCTAGTCCGATCCGTTTGTTGTTCCACACCTCGATTTGCCGTTCCCCCGGCACATCGTCTCCAGGTCCCGGAATCGGGCCTCCGTATGTAGTCCCCATATAGTAAAGATAGTAGGTGCCATTCCAGTATTGAATATATGGATTATGCTGGCTCATTCCGTCGAAAAACGAACGTTCCCTTCGACTCAGCACGGTCTCCTCATACTTGTAGGGTCCTTCCGGAACATCGCTGGAGGCCCTTACGACTTCGCAATTGAATAGCCAGTTGCTCCCGAAGCCCAACTCCTTGCTCCACCGGGATGCGAACAGATGATAACGCCCATCCTCGCCTCGCACACAAGAGCCGCACCATATATAATGGTCCTTTTCACAGTAACCGCCCCCTGCAGGAGCCGGCATCAGCCGTTCGAAAATCGGATTTGTCACGCCTTGATCTCTCCTTATATCTCCATTTGTTTTGCCAACGATCGACGGCAATCAAATCCCCCGCTCGATTCGCTGATGAGGGAGTACACGCTGTAGTTTTAAAGCTGAAAAATCGCTTTAAACTCGCGGCCATACCATTTTCGAACTTTTTAAGGCGGGTTTTCCGCTCTATTCCCGGAATTCTTTCGTTTTGGAAAAATTAAGAAGGATTTTCCACTCTAAATCAACGTGCTTTGCTCTTTTAGCCAAATTAGGACGGGTATTCCACCTTAAATTCTCCGATATCGGCCCCACTCAGCGGCCAATTATCGTGGACTTCTTTTTAAGCGGGTTTCCGCCTAAATTGTTACGCCTCCTGCTGTGCATAAATCAAAAAAGCAGACGTATCAACGTCTGCTGTCAGTTCAAAAACTGGTGAGCCATGAAGGACTCGAACCTTCGACACCCTGATTAAAAGTCAGGTGCTCTACCAACTGAGCTAATGGCTCGGGTAATGGTGGAGGGTGATGGATTCGAACCACCGAACCCGAAGGAAGAGATTTACAGTCTCCCGCGTTTGGCCACTTCGCTAACCCTCCATATTTGAAACCCGATGAAACGAATGGTGGCTCGAGACGGAATCGAACCGCCGACACGAGGATTTTCAGTCCTCTGCTCTACCAGCTGAGCTATCGAGCCTTGCTTGTCCCTGTTAAAGGCAACCGATGCATAATCGGAAAATAAATGGCGGAGCCGACGGGATTCGAACCCGCGGTCTCCTGCGTGACAGGCAGGCATGTTAGGCCTCTACACCACGGCTCCGCATTGTTATGGTGGAGGCTGAGGGGATCGAACCCCCGACCCTCTGCTTGTAAGGCAGATGCTCTCCCAGCTGAGCTAAGCCTCCATGGGAATAAGGTATGGTAGCGGCGAAGGGACTTGAACCCCTGACCCTCCGGGTATGAACCGAATGCTCTAGCCAGCTGAGCTACGCCGCCACATCGAGTACACGATTCGGCACGATACCTGAACCGATACACGTTTGTTTCAATTCGCAAGGCTTGCGCCCTGAAAACCGGATACGAACCAAACTCGCGCTTAGAAGAAGGTGAAGTGTCTTGCTTTGTAGGCCAAACCCTGTTCGTAGCGATTTGCATCGCACGATGTTAGGATAAGCCCTCGACCGATTAGTACTCGTCAGCTCCACACATTGCTGCGCTTCCACCCCGAGCCTATCAACCTGGTGTTCTTCCAG
>Ga0160454_100140_pt1 | contig 86992 bp, 67 predicted proteins | sample HID1971M_E6MG_FD_108218 | JGI IMG/M metagenome (GOLD analysis project Ga0160454, IMG submission 108218) | Enriched millipede-associated microbial communities from UW Madison campus, WI, USA - HID1971M_E6 MG | ecosystem: Host-associated > Arthropoda: Insects > Digestive system > Unclassified ...
ACTAATCGGTCGAGGGCTTATCCTAACGTCGTGCGATGCAAATCGCTACGAACAGGGTTTGGCCTACAAAGCAAGACACTTCACCTTCTTCTAAGCGCGAGTTTGGTTCGTATCCGGTTTTCAAGGAACAAGTGCATCAGGCACCTCAAATCGGAGGTGTCTTTTTTGCGCTCCAAAATTGCTTCCCAAGCTGCACCACCGTATGCAGAAAGCCCCTGATCTCCCATAAACTCAGATGCAGTCCGTTCCCACCGAATGCAAACAATACCGATACTCTAACTATCGGGGAGGTGTCGGGAATGGCTGCTCACCCGCCCATTCATAAATTTGGTATTTTCCTTCTGTCGGTATGGATCGCGACTATAAGCTCGGGCTGTTCGAATGGAGCTTCGGATTCGGCAGCGACCCGCGATCTGCACAGGCTGGAGCATGGTCTTAGGCAAGCATCGGATCGGCCGATCAACGATTTGAAGCTCAAACGCAAGCCAGACGCCGATTCAATCAACGTTAAGATTCCCGCCCCGAAAGCTCAATCCCAGAAGCAGGCCCTTAGCTCGATCAAGCCCCCCAGCTCGATTAGGGCGATCTATGTAACCTCATATGTCGCCAGCGGAAGCAGGATGAATCAGCTGATCGACCTCGTCAACCGCACCGAGCTGAATGCAATGGTATTGGACGTCAACAGCGGAATTGCCCTTACGGCACCGGGTCGTTCTAACGCCAAGGACGGTTCGATCAGGCCGATTCCCTCCGAAAGAAAGGCGGCCAAGCATTACAGGGAAGTCATCGGCAAACTTAAGCAGCAGAATATTTACCTCATCGCCAGAATCGTAACCTTCAAAAATCCGGAGCTTGCCAAGGCGGTCCCCGCTTGGGCTATTAAAAGGAAGAGCGGCGCAATCTGGACGGACAGAAGCGGAACGCCCTGGGTGAATCCCTATAAGCAGGCGAGCTGGGAATATCCGATTGCGTTGGCGAAATATGCTGCGGAGTTAGGGTTTGACGAGGTCCAATTCGATTATGTACGTTTTCCCGAAAACGAATCCAAGGTGGATCGAGAGGTCGACTATGCCAATACGCGCAAATGGACTAAGGAGCAAGCCATCGCCGCTTTTCTTCGCCAAGCGAAAGCCGCACTTCGCTCTACTGGAATTGCAGTTGCGGCTGACGTGTTCGGAATGGTCGGTTCATCGGAGGACGATATCGGCATTGGTCAGAAATGGAACGCGATCGCGCCTGAGGTAGACGTTATATCGCCTATGGTGTATCCTTCGCATTACTCGGAAGGAATGTGGGCCATCGCATATCCGGATTTGACCCCAGGACCGATTGTAAAAAGGGCGCTTAAGGATGCCTCCAATCATAATCGGCAGTTAAAGGATAAAGGTATAGCGGCAGCACAAATCCGTCCATGGCTTCAAAGCTTTACCGCCACTTGGATTCATCCTCATCAACAATACGGAGCGGCGCAAATTCGCGAGCAAATCGAAGCTGCCCGCAAAGCGGGTATCCATTCTTATATGTTGTGGAACTCCTCTTGCAAATATCCCCAATTCAAGTCGTAACGCGGTAGTGCGGCAAGGCGGAAAAGTATTGATTTGGTGCGGTTTTCCACGTTTCGAATGTGCTTGACAGCCCATGATGCCTCTGCTAAGATTGACGATAATCAATCGGAGACAATAGCCGGAGAAGCAACCGGCAATAGGGGGAAACCTGCTGTGTGGCAAAATAAGTTCACCAAAGAAGGCCTTACATTCGACGACGTACTGCTCGTTCCACGGAAGTCATCTATCCTACCGAGGGATGTGGACGTATCGACGGTGCTGAGTCCTTCGGTGAAGCTGAATATTCCGCTGATCAGCGCGGGAATGGATACGGTCACGGAATCGGCTTTGGCAATCGCGATCGCCCGCGAGGGCGGCATTGGCATTATTCATAAGAATATGTCCGTTACCCAGCAAGCGGAAGAGGTCGACAGGGTTAAACGTTCCGAGAGCGGGGTTATTACAAATCCTTTCTCCTTGACTCCGGATCATCATGTTTACGACGCTGAGGAACTTATGGGCAAATACCGGATTTCCGGGGTTCCGATCGTCAACGGAGAAGGCAAGCTGGTAGGCATTTTGACCAACCGAGACTTGCGCTTTGTTCATGATTACTCGATCAAGATCAGTGAGGTCATGACTCACGAGGAACTGGTGACAGCGCCGGTAGGCACTACGCTGCAGCAGGCGGAAGGCATTCTCCAGCGGCATAAGATCGAGAAGCTTCCTCTTGTAGACGAGACGAACACGCTTAAAGGGCTTATTACAATTAAAGATATCGAGAAAGCTATTCAATTCCCGAATGCGGCGAAAGACCAGCACGGACGGCTGCTCGTCGGAGCTGCGGTCGGCGTATCCAAAGATACGTTCGAGCGTGCCGAGGCTCTGGTGCACGCCGGGGTCGATGCGCTTGTCGTCGATTCGGCGCATGGACATCATATCGACATTGTATCGATGGTTCGCAAGCTGCGGGAGAAGTATCCCGACCTCACGCTTATCGCCGGCAACGTCGCAACGGGAGAAGCGACTCGCGATCTAATCGAAGCGGGTGCATCCGTCGTTAAGGTAGGCATCGGACCGGGATCGATCTGTACGACTCGCATCATCGCTGGAATCGGGGTTCCTCAGATAACGGCCGTGTACGATTGCGCATCTGTCGCACGCGAGTACAACGTTCCGATTATCGCTGATGGAGGAATCAAGTACTCTGGCGAGATTACGAAGGCTATCGCTGCGGGCGCCAGCTGCGTTATGCTTGGTAGCTTGTTCGCGGGAACTGAAGAAAGCCCGGGCGAATCCGAAATCTATCAAGGTCGTCGCTATAAATCTTATCGCGGCATGGGTTCGATCGGCGCGATGAAGGAAGGCAGTAAGGACCGTTACTTCCAGGAGAACGAGAGCAAGCTTGTTCCCGAAGGTATTGAGGGACGGGTTGCCTACAAAGGGCCTCTTAAAGATATCATTCATCAACTGCTCGGCGGACTGCGTTCGGGTATGGGCTATTGCGGTACGGGAACGATCGAAGAGCTGAAGAATGATACGCAGTTCGTTCGGATCACGGGCGCCGGGTTGCGCGAGAGCCATCCGCACGATGTTCAGATTACGAAAGAAGCGCCTAACTATTCCATGTAACCCCCAGCGGGAGATAGAGAGAATATGGAAGCCGAAGGGACAGGAATTATCCGACCTTCGGCTTTTTCCTTTGATGCGCCTATGTTACAATAGGAAAGGTATTTTATTATCGAAAAAGGGGAGAATGCGTTGAATCGCCATCATCAATTGTCGTTGCCGCTCATCTTTCCGTTGAAGCGGTTCGTCGCCGCTGCCGTACTTGTTAGTTTTCTGTCCTTGTTCGGCCTTTCCTCGTTTGCCTCCGCGGCCGCGGAAGAGCTTCCTGCTCCTCCCCAGTTGGAAGCCCCATCTGCGATTTTGATGGACGCGGGAACCGGACAGGTGTTGTACCAGCTCAATGCGGACGAGGCCAGACCTCCTGCGAGCATGGCGAAAATGATGTCGGAATATTTGGTGTCGATGGCCGTTAAGCAAGGGAAGCTGAACTGGGACGATAAAGTTACCATCGGCGAAAATGCGGCCAAACAAATCGGCAGCCGTATTCTTCTGGCGCAAGGGGATCAACATACGATAAGAGATCTGTATATTGCGCTGGCTGTCTATTCCGCTAACGATGCAACGGTTCAGCTTGCGGAAGAAGTGGCGGGCTCCGAAGAAGAATTCGCCAAGCTGATGAATCAGACCGCGGTCGAACTGGGCATGACAAATTCACACTTCATTAATTCAACAGGCCTTGACCGGGCCGATATGCCGGAGAAATATCAGCCGACCTCTATCGATGGCGAGACGACGATGTCCGCCAGAGATGCCGCTATTCTCGGTTATCGAATCGTGAAGGACGATCCGGAATTTCTGGAGACGTCCAAGCTCCAGGAACACAAATTCAGGGAACGCGACAAAACCCCGATGAAAAACTGGAACTGGATGCTGGGTACGAACAAAGATAATCCGACGCTCCGCAAATTCGCTTACGAAGGCGTCGATGGCCTGAAGACAGGGCATACCAGCAGAGCGGGGCAGAACTTTACAGGAACTGCGCTCCGCAACGGTACGCGTCTGATCGCGGTTGTCATGGGCGTAGGGGGCAAAACTGAAGATGGCAAGCGCTTCTTGGAGACGGCGAAGCTGTTCGATTACGGCTTTAAGAGCTTTGAGAAGAAAACAATTGTAGAAGCGAAAGCTTCCGTGCCTGAATATGAGACGCTGAAGGTCAAGAAAGGGAAAGCGACAAGCGTGCCGGTCGTTACGGCAACGGATCTTACCGTTCTAGTTCCGAAGGGCGCTGTCGTCGAGCCTGTCGTGCAGGAAGTCAAGCCTGTCGAAGACCCGCTTGTTGCGCCGATCGCGCAAGGCGACAAAGTCGGTACGGTTACTTATAAGTACAAAGATCCATCCACGCAAGAAGAGAAGACGATAACGATCGACCTGATCGCATCGGAAGAAGTGAGTAAGGGAAGCTGGTGGAGACTGCTGCTCCGAGCGATCGGCAACTTCTTCTCCAGCCTGTTCCAAGGAATTGTAGATCTTTTCTAAATTCCGACTCGAATGGTTGTCTATTACTGCTTCTTCATGTAAAATTTATGTTTAGAATCTTCGGGAGGCATGAATCATGGAAACAGGTACATCGAGAGTCAAACGCGGCATGGCCGAGATGCAAAAAGGCGGCGTCATCATGGACGTTATGAGCGCCGAGCAAGCTAAAATCGCCGAGGCGGCTGGCGCAACTGCAGTCATGGCTTTGGAGCGTGTCCCGTCCGACATTCGCGCGGCAGGCGGAGTTGCTCGTATGGCAAATCCGGAGCTTGTAGAGCAAGTCATGAAGGTTGTCAGCATACCGGTTATGGCCAAGGCCAGAATCGGGCATTATGTTGAAGCGAAAGTATTGGAGTCGCTGGGCGTGGATTACATCGACGAGAGCGAAGTGCTGACTCCGGCCGACGAAGTGTTCCATATCGACAAGTCGCTGTTCACTGTTCCGTTCGTATGTGGAGCGAAAGATCTCGGAGAAGCGCTTCGCCGGATTCAAGAAGGCGCATCGATGCTCCGTACGAAGGGCGAGCCGGGAACGGGCAACATCGTCGAAGCCGTTCGCCACATGCGTATCATTACCGGCCAAATTCGCAGAATCCAGAACCTGTCCAAGGACGAGTTGTATCATGAAGCCAAGGTGCTGGGCGTAAACTACGATTTGCTGGTGAACGTTCACGAATCCGGTCGTTTGCCGGTCGTTAACTTCGCTGCCGGCGGCGTAGCGACTCCTTCCGATGCGGCCTTGATGATGCATCTGGGCGCAGACGGCGTATTCGTCGGATCCGGTATTTTCAAATCCGAGAGCCCGGAGAAATTCGCACGCGCAATCGTCGAAGCGACGACGCACTATGAAGATTACGCCTTGATCGCCCGCGTGTCCAAAGATCTGGGCGAGGCGATGAGAGGGATCGAGATTTCCAAGCTTCCCGCATCCGAACGGATGCAGGACCGCGGACTGTAAGATCGACTCATCGAGCGGCTTCCTTACGGCTCAGCAGCAGCTGGGTCGAAGGAGGCCGCTTTAAGATTATATCCACATTAGCACGGAAGAAGGATAAGCGATGAACATCGGAGTACTGGCGTTGCAAGGAGCGGTGGCGGAGCACATTCGCAGCATTGAGCTGGCCGGAGGCCAAGGCGTCGCCGTCAAACGGGTAGATCAGCTGGCCGAGATCGACGGCCTGATCATTCCCGGAGGAGAGAGCACGACAATCGGCAAGCTGATGCGGAAATACGATTTTATCGAGGCTATCCGGGATTATGCAGCGCAAGGGAAGCCCGTATTCGGAACCTGTGCCGGCATGATCGTGCTTGCTGAACGCTTGGATGGCGGCGAGGAGCCGCACCTGCGGCTAATGGATATGACGGTCGCCCGCAACGCCTTCGGTCGCCAGCGTGAGAGCTTCGAAACGGATCTGGATGTAAAAGGGATCGATACTCCTCTGAGAGCAGTCTTTATCCGTGCGCCGCTTATCAAAGAAGTCGGCGAGAAGGTTGAAGTGTTGTCGGAATATCAGGGCGAAATCGTCACCGCTAGACAAGGTAACCTGTTGGCCGCATCATACCATCCCGAGCTAACCGATGATTATAGACTCCATGAACTATTCATTCGCATGGCCCAGGAAAGGGGACAATAACCGATGTTGGACGTCAAGTTACTTCGCAACGATTACGAGAAAGTGGCGCAGGCACTCCGCAATCGCAACGCTTCTCAGGAGCTGATCGCGGATTTCCCGAAGCTGGATGTGAGCCGCCGGGAAAAGCTGACAGAGAGCGAGCAGCTCAAAAATCGGCGCAACGTCGTATCGCAAGAAGTGGCGAAGCTGAAAAAAAACCGCGAGAACGCAGATGACCTGATCGCCGAAATGCGGACAGTCAGCGACCGAATTAAGCTGCTGGACGATGAGGTGCGCGAAATCGAAGCGGAAATGGACAAGCTTCTGCTGGCCATCCCGAACGTTCCTCATGAGAGTGTGCCGGTTGGCGCATCCGAAGAAGATAACGTTGAGCTTCGCCGAGTAGGAGAGCCTGTGTCCTTTGATTTTGACGCCAAGCCGCACTGGGAACTCGGCACGGAGCTTGGCATTCTCGATTTCGAGGCGGCTGCCAAGGTGACAGGCTCGCGATTCGTTTTCTACAAAGGCTTAGGGGCGCGCTTGGAACGGGCTTTGATCAACCTCATGATGGATCTTCATGCGGACAAGCATGGTTATGAAGAGATTTTGCCTCCATATATCGTAAACAGGGATAGCCTGATTGGAACTTCGCAGCTTCCGAAATTCGCGGAGGATCTGTTTAAGATCGAGGATACCGATTATTTCTTGATTCCGACAGCTGAGGTTCCGGTGACGAATTTCCATCGCGAAGAGATTTTGTCGGTGGACGATCTGCCGAAAGCGTTCGTCGCTTTCAGCGGTTGCTTCCGTTCCGAAGCGGGCGCTTCGGGTCGCGATACGCGCGGGCTGATTCGCCAGCACCAATTCAACAAGGTAGAGCTCGTTCAGTTGGTAGCGGCGGACAAGTCGTACGAGGTGCTTGAACAGTTGACCGGCCACGCGGAGAAGGTGCTGCAATTGCTTGAGCTGCCGTATCGCGTACTTACGCTGTGTACGGGAGATATGGGCTTCGCCTCTGCGAAGACATACGATCTGGAAGTATGGCTGCCTAGCGCGGGCACATACAGAGAGATTTCGTCCTGCACGAACTTTGAAGATTTCCAGGCGCGCAGAGCGGGTATTCGCTATCGCCCGGAAGCCGGAGCTAAACCGGAATTCGTGCATACGCTGAACGGTTCGGGTCTTGCGCTCGGACGGACGGTTGCAGCAATTATTGAGAATTACCAGCAGGCCGACGGTACGATTAAAGTGCCTGAGGTGTTGAAGCCATACATGGGCGGTCTGGAGACGATAGCGCCTCGCAAGGCTTGATGGCAGGCACACTTTGCACTCAGTCGAAGCAGAAGCAAGTCATTGCGATTAGTGGAAAGTGGTGATGAGGCATGATCGTAGGCAATCTGAGGCAGGCTGCTAAGGACGGAAGCGGATTGCACCCTGTACTGGTTGAAGCGATCCGCGTGTTGGAGACAACGGATTTCTCAAATCTGTCGCTTGGTAAGCACGAGCTTAAGGGCAATCGTATGTTTATGAACGTCCAAGAATACGACACAAAGGACGTATCGGAGATGATGTACGAAAAGCATGCCGCACACATCGACGTACAATATGTCATTTCCGGAGACGAGACGATTCATTGGGCCGCTTCGGACGATGGCCGATCGCCGGATGACGACCGTCTGGAGTCGGACGATTTTGCGCTCTACCAGGGGCTTCAGCCTACGGGTTCGGTCCATATGACCGAGGGAACTTACTTGATCCTGTTTCCCGGCGAACTGCACCAGCCGTGCGTATCACCGAACCCGGGAAGGCCGGTACACAAAGTTGTGATTAAAATTAGGGCGGATTTGCTGGACTAACAAGAGTCGGCAATTCCGTTTACGCCACGCAGGGCTTGATGCGCCCCAAGCAGGTGTGATATGATGATTTGGCAGTGTCGACAGAACCTTCGGGGGAAGCGTCTGCCAATCAATCTTGGAGAGATACCGAAGCGGTCATAACGGGGCGGTCTTGAAAACCGTTAGGGTGCAAGCCCACGTGGGTTCGAATCCCACTCTCTCCGCCATAAGCAAAAAACAGCCCGATTCCTGAGAAGGAATCGGTTTTTTGCGTCGTGGCGGAAGTGGGATTCGAACGGGCCGTGAAGCGGACATGCCAAAAGGCATGTTCGCAGGCCCCGGCGTGATAGTCGCGAATGACGTGGCCGGACGAAAAGTACGGCCGCGGAAGCGACGGAGCGAATCCCACTCTCTCCGCCATAAGCAAAAAACAGCCCGATTCCTGAGAAGGAATCGGTTTTTTGCGTCGTGGCGGAAGTGGGATTCGAACGGGCCGTGAAGCGGACATGCCAAAAGGTTCCGTTCTGAAAGCAATAGGCGGAACAATTTAAAGAGGAAATCCCGCGTTAATTTCGCCGAGGGGCTCGATTTCGTGAATTTAGAGCGGAAATCCCGCTTTAATTTTTATAAAAATGGAAAATTAGTAAAATAGAGCGGAACATCCGCTTTAAATACCTCAAAAAGGGTGCGGATGCGAAATTAAAGCGGAAAATCCTCTTAATATCTTCAAGGCGTGCGAATCGAAGTGGGAAGCCGCCTACAGTTTGTTTTGGATACATTCATTACAACTTTACGAAAGGACAAGCCCCTTTTCCGACGCTTCGGAAAGTTATCAACTTCAAAAACAGGCAGTTTGCTCGTTTTTTCTTAATATGGCGCAGTGGGAGGAGGCGTTTTTATTTTTTCCCGAAGTTTCGAATAAGAAACCGCTAAGGAGCCAACCTAATGGAAGTGGAGGTGTTCATGATGTCAAGCAACGATGAACTGTCCGTACCGCAAGAGGATTTGGTTGAAGCTTGGAAAAAAACGCTCCCCGAGCGACTGGCCCCGGGAGACACGGCCGAAATTTACTCGGACGGAGCCGATACCCGTACCTTCCATGTTCATATTAAGACGGCGGGACGGCAGATGATGGAGTTTGATTTTGCGGTTCACTACGTCGACAGCCGGGAAATCGACATTCAACTCAAGGATGTGGAGAAGGACGGTCAGACGGTTGACGAACGTCCGGAGCAGATTCAAGAGCTGATCGGAGACTATCGCAGACACCTGCACGAGACCGCGCAAGCGCTGCATCATTTTACCCATGCGTAGAAAGGGCGAGGAAGATGGCGGACAAAAATTTGAGCAACGTGGTGAATGAACTGGAGAATAGCCCGGTCAATTCTCATCAGGCACAACAGAATCAGCAGAAGAAAAATGATCGAAGACACCAAGATGCGCTCAATCACGATAAATCGACCGATCTGGAGCATCTGTAACGAGAAGAGGAGGCTTCAACGCCATGAGCAAACCGAAGTCGCAATCCGTACCTCAGCCCGATGAGGATCATAGCGCCCGGCATTCCGTCGTGGACCATCAGCCCAATAAACCTCTATCCGGCTCGAAGAAAGTCAAAAACCGCAATCACACTCGACATAATAACGCGGAAGGTTAATCGGGCCTCTCGTGTACCGCAAATCCCGGCATAACGCCGGGATTTTTGTTTTTGAATACAATAGAGAAGCCATATCGGCGGATTTCTATTGTTCTGTCAGGTTTACCCCTAGTATATGGATTGGTATAATAGACTCATGAAGTCCGAAGGAGGAACTTGTTATATGTCCGATGCAGCAACATCTTTGGAAGCGCCAACCTCTGTGAATAAGGCAAAACCGATTCAACATCACAAGCAAACCCCTCTGGAAATTGTCCGGCGTACTGTCTTAATCATAGTCGGAGCGATTCTGGTAGGCATAGCTTTGGAAATCTTCCTCGTTAACAACTCGATCATTGACGGCGGCATCACGGGCATCTCCATTATGTCCTCCTACTTAAGCCACATCCCGATCGGAGTTTTCCTCTTTATCCTCAACCTTCCTTTTCTCATTCTCGGTTATCGAACGATAGGCAAAACCTTTGCATTATCTACCCTTCTCGGAGTAGGGGTATTATCCATATCTACGGCTTTGTTGCATCCCGTTTCTCCTTTCACCGACGATATTTTGCTAGCGGCTGTGTTCGGAGGAATCTTCCTCGGAGCGGGAACAGGGATTGTCATCCGGGCAGGGGGATCGCTGGACGGTACGGAGATCATCGCCATTCTGCTCAACCGCAAATCTCCTTTTTCCGTAGGGCAAGTCGTTATGTTCATCAATCTCTTCATCCTTAGCAGTGCGGGCTTCGTCTATAGTTGGGATCGGGCGATGTTCTCCATGATTGCTTATTATATTGCGTTTAAGGTGATTGATCTTACGATCGAAGGCTTCGATGAGTCGAAATCCTGCTGGATTATTAGCGATCAGCATAAGGAGATCGGGGACGCCATCACTGCCCGTCTTGGACGCGGAGTTACTTATCTGCATGGCGAGGGAGGCTACACAGGCGACTCGAAAAAGGTAATCTTCTGCGTAATCAACCGTCTGGAAGAAGCGAAGCTGAAGACGATCGTCGGGGAGATGGATCCTTCCGCGTTCCTGGCGGTGGGCAACATTCACGATGTGAAGGGCGGAAGGTTCAAGAAGAAAGACATTCATTAACAGCGCTTGTGAATCCTTCGTAGTTTTAACAAAAATTTAGGGTTGAAAGTCTTTCCCCATGAACGGAAATAAGTTACAATGAACTTTGTGCGATTTTCTGAATCTTAGATGAATTGGAAGGGGTTTTTGTATTTTGTTCAAGCGTAAATTTGGATTTGCAATTGTTGCGCTGCTGATGACGGTTGCCCTGGTGCTCGGCGGATGTACTAAAGATAAATCTCCGAAAGATGCACTGCAGGCTTCTATGTCCAAATCGGCGGATATTAAATCTTACAACTTCAAAGGCAGCATGGTCTTCGAAGATTTCAACTTCCCTGCGGAAGGCGATAGCGCAGCCGAGGCGGCAGCCGTGCTGAATCTGATGAAGAGCGCGGAGCTGTCCTGGACAGGTGCATACCGCGCCGATCCGATGATGATGGAATTGAATCTTCAGCTGGCTCTAAAAGGCGATCTGGCGATCACCTTCAACGTTCCGGTCGTTATGACAGAGAAGAAAATTTGGGTTAAAATCCCGAACATTCCGATGCTGCCGATTCCGGAAACCGTTAAGGATAAGTTCGTCGAGCTTGACCTGGAAGAGCTTGCGAAGGAATCCGGCCAACCGCTGCCTAACATGGACGTGGCTAAGTCTCAGAAGTTCTCCAACGATGTCATGGGAATCTTGTTCAAGCACCTGGACGAAAAGACTTACCTGAAGTCGATTAAGGTGAAGGACGCAGCTCTTCCTTCCGACGTTAACGCATCTCAAGTCGTTCAATTCCACCTGGATCAATCCCAACTGGAAGGCTTCGTAAATGCCGTGGTCGAGAAGATCGCTCCGGAAATCTTCGAGCTTCTGTCGACGAATGCGGAATATCGCGATATGATGCAGCTGAAGCAGGAAGATCTTGACGAGATGAAGAAAGATCTTGAAGAAGTGAAAAGCGGAGAAGTATCCAAGACGATTGACGAAATCAAAAAAGAGCTGAAGAAGCTGGATATTACCGCGAACTTCGGAATAGATAAGAAGGACTATCCGATCTACACGGACGCTAAAATCAGCGCTGCGATTGAATCGGAAGATCTGACGGGCAGCGTAGCGATCAAAATCGTCTCCCAGACGACGGGCATTAACGAGGAGCCGAAGTTTGAAATCGGCGAACCGAAAGCCGAAGAAGTTGTGACCATGGAAGAAGTTCAAGCTGAAATGGGCGGCATGTTCGGCGGATTCGAAGAAGAATTTTAAGTTAGAGAAATAGAGAAAATGGGAGGCCTCTCGCCGATTATGGCGGGGGCCTCTTTTTGTCTATGATGAACCCGAAGAGAGTCCTATCTGTATTCCTCCAGCAACTTTACAATTCAGGGCACCACAGGAGCTCTCAGCTAACAGTGAAATGCTTCTCAGTCAGCGCGTACTTTGATACAATGACCGTGTTGGCGGGAGGTTTCAGTCTGCTCTCGCCGTTGTCATTGCCGAGTGCCGGAAAGGCGTTGATGAATTGCACACAAGAAATGACAGTCATCTATTATATCGCCTTAAACGAATTCAACGGCTGCAAGGTCAAGCTTGTACGCGATTGGGGCGGGTGTTGACCGGCGGCCATTATCTGATTGCGGCGGTTCATATGGAAGGAACCATTATCTTGGGGGAGCGCAGCTATCCCATTAATCGAGACGCTTTCTATTATTGTCCTCCCGGAACCAGCTTCAGTCTAACGCTTGTTCCCCACGAGGAGTCTCATTTATTTCTGATCGCTTTCGATGCGTTCCGTATTTCGTCCGACCGGCAGTCGGCTGAATATTCGGGCGGATCGGCGCATGAGGAGAATGGGCCGCTATTCCCGGATGAATCCCGTCTCGTCTCAAGCGAACGAGCTATCGAGCTTTGCCGCTTGCTTCTGGAGCTTCGGCAACGCGGAGCGACGTCCTCTCCTGTCCTGCTCATGCAATCTCGGATGCATGAGCTTCTTCATCTGATCGCAAGCGATACTCGCAGTCGGGGAGAAGACTTGATAGACCGGCTGGAGCGCAGCCGCGCCTACATGCGGTACGCTTTTTCTACAAAGCTGACGATCGATGCTTTGGCGCGCGACATGAATGTTAGTTCGAAATATTATATGGAGTTGTTCAGCAAGCATTACGGCATGAGCGCTATGCAATACCTTGGCGGAATCCGCGTGGAAGCGGCCAAGCGTCTGCTTGCGCGAGGCGGCGGCAAGCTGCGCGATATCGCTCATGCTTGCGGTTTCGGAGACGAGTTTTATTTCGGCCGGCGCTTCAAGCTGGAGACGGGCATGACGCCTGCCGCGTTCATGCGCAGCCGCGGGAAGAGCATCGCCGTATTGGACAGTGTCTTTCTGGGCATGCTGGCGCCTTTGCATTTTGTTCCCCATGCCGCGCCGTTGCATCCGGTCTGGAGAGCGCACTACGAAGAAATATTCGGCGACGATGTAGAGACCAGACTATCCATAGGTCGTAGAGCCGCTACCGTAGCGGAGAATGTCGAGACATTGTTGCGTGCTAACCGACCGTTTGATCTCATTCTTTGCTCCAAAATGCAGGAACGGCATCAAACGCAAAAGCTGGAGGAGCTCGGCCGTGTGCTGGTCTTCGATACAGACGAGAAACCTTGGCGCGAATTGTTTATGCAAGTAGCCGAGAGTATAGGGGCCTCTTCCGAGGCAGTCGGCTGGTTGAGCCGTTATGATCAGACCATCGCTATGGCGTTTGGTCGGCTAGCCAAATGCTGCACAGGACACCGCATCCTGTTTCTGCTTGTGGAAGGAGAGAAGGTCTTCATTCATTATGACCGTGCTCCGGCAGATATTCTATTTGAAGAGCTTGGACTGTTGCCGGCGACGGCGGTTCGACCGAATGCCCCCGAAGCGGTCAGCCCTGCCGAGTTGACGGCTATTAACCCCGATTATTTGTTCGTACTCGTCTATCAGGACGACGAGACGATCCGCACCTGGGACAATTTGCAAGCCGACGAGGACTGGCTGGAGCTCGCCGCTGTGCGCTGCGGTCGGATGCATTCCTTATCGCCTTTCCCATGGAGAGACGATTCTCCTCTGTCCCGCCTTCTCATCGTGGAAGAGGCTCTTAAGCTTTTAACCGAGGATTGTCCATAAGTTTCTACTCCAAATGTGCATAGACAGTGAGAATGGGTTTGCCTACTATAATTAATAGTAATAATCATTCTCAATGGAGGTAGCACGTTATGTCTTATCGCAGTTCATCTCTCGTCGTCTGTCTGCTGCTGGCGGCGTTGTTGGCTTCTTGCGGGCAATCAGGCTCGTCATCATCTCCTCGAATAACGCCCGTGCCATCGGGTCAATCGTCTTCCCCCTCCCCTGATCTAAAGGCGAATGGAGAAGACGGCATGCATACGATTACTTATTTAGACAAGCAGTACGAAGTGCCTGTCGCCCCTCGCAAAATCCTGTTTATGAGCGCCTTTGAGTCCATGGAAGATGCGGTTGTGCTTGGAATCGAGCCGTATGCGTCCAGCGCTATCGGCGATGAAGACGAGCCTTTTCCAGGATTTTATGGAGTCGTCATGCAGAATACCATCCCGTTGATGGGAACAACCGAAGAAAGCTTTGAATATTTGTTGCAGCTTAACCCCGATCTCATTATCGGAACAGATATGGAGACCCAGGCCGTGCATGAACAGCTGTCCAAAATTGCGCCGACGATTCCCGTATCCCATTTCGGTCCCGATTGGCAGGCGAATCTGGAACTGTTGGCGGAACTGACGGGCAAGCAGGAAGAGGCTAGGGAAGTTATTGCCAGGTATGAACAGGATCGGGACAAAGCAAGACAGCTCGTAAAAGGTCTCGATGCGGACACGGAGGTGCTCGCGATTCGCGTACGCGGAGAGCAGATGATGGTCTACCCGGAATCCGTATTTCTGAACGATGTGCTCTATGAGCAACTCGGCTTCAAAATACCGGAGCTCGTCAAGCAAACGAAACAGCAAGAGGTATTGTCGCTGGAGGGATTGTCGGTCGCGAATCCCGATTATATTATTCTGCAATACGATGTGTACGAGAACGGAGGGAGCGAACGCGCGCTTGAAGAGCTTCAGAAGTCCAAGGTATGGCAAGGGTTAGATGCCGTGCGCAGCGATCGTCTGTTCATTAATGCGGTCGATCCGCTTATTTCCGGCGGAGGCACTGCCAACGGCAAAATATTGATTACGCAGGCTGTGCTGGACAAATTTCAATGAGCGATACGAAAATTGCCGCAGACCGTGTAATTCGTCTGTTTGAGGTCCTTCACCGCAAGGGTCTTTTCTCCGGAGGCGTGCTTGCCGGATACAACGGCCAAGCCATCCGCACCGGTGTGTACGGCATGGCGGATTATCGCTCCGACGCCCGTCTTACGGCCGACTCATTATATGAGCTGGCTTCCGTTACGAAGCCGCTGACGGCTACGGCGGTGCAGCTTCTCGAGCAGCGTAAGCGGCTGCGATATGACGATCCGCTCGTCCGCTGGCTTCCCGCTCTTCCTTATCGCGACGTTACCGTGAGACAGGCGCTGATGCACGTATCGGGGCTTCCCGATTACATGGAGCTGTTAGAGCAGCATGGAGAACCCTCTTCTATTGCAACGAATGAGGACGTTATCCGTTTGCTCGCGGAACGCTGTCCGCCGCCGCTTTTTCCGGCAGGGGAGCGGTACGAATACAGCAATACGGGGTACGTCTGCCTAGCCAGCGTCATAGAGGCTGCATCTGGGATGGCTTACGCCGAATTTATGCGCGCTCATCTTTTTGTGCCTGCGGGAATGAAGCGCTCTCGTATTTACAACAGACGCTTAAAGCCAGAGGTCATCGACGATCTGGCTCACGGGTGGATTAAGGAAGGAGCGGAATGGGACCGCTATCGGCTGCCGGATGAGCTGGATGCTCTGAATTTCGTCGTTCGCCTGGACGGAATACAGGGAGACGGAACGGCGCACTCGACGCTGCACGACCTGCTGGCCTACGATACTGCACTAAGGGATGGAAAGCTTCTGAGCTCCGACTCGCTCCTTCAGGCGACTGCTTCATTTCGTTTGCCGGACGGCAGCCGCACCCCCTGCGGCTTTGGCTGGTTTTTGTCGACAACGCCGTCGGGAGATTTATTGCTTAGCCATAGCGGCGGTTGGCCGGGCTATTGGACTCGCTTTGTTCGCACTGTCGCTGATGCTCGCGTGTTAATCGTACTGGCCAACGTGGAAGAAGCGGAAACCGAGTCGGTACGTGCTGTGCTGGACGAAGCGGAGCGGATATGGTTTGGTGTCTATCGGTGAAGCGATGCTGCTTCATGTACGGCTATTTCGGAACGCCCGCCGTCAACGTATCGACAGGGGCATTTGCAAAAAAAGATGACTGCCATGACAAAACCGATGACAGCCGCTCACTAGACGAGATGACAGCCCCCCCTTTACGCTGAAAAGAGAAGCCCTCGCACGAGTCAATCCGGCTCCGGCGAGGGCGGTTCATTGTGTCGGATAAGGGGAGGAGCGGGACAAATGTTGCGCAAATTTCGGGAAACAAGGAGTATATCGGCGGCAGGCGGGTGGGCGCCGAGCTTTAAGCAGCGTTGGAGGCGCACAAGGAAGTATGGATTTACCCTGTTGCTTACGGCGTCATTGCTGATGAGCAGCTTCGAGCAACTGGCCGTTGCACAGGAGCGTCCGGAGAGCGACACACTGGCTTCGTTCGTCGAATGGGTCGGGCAGATAGGCGAAGAGCTGCAGGATGAAAATGGAACTCTACATGAGAACGTTACATACGGGGAGGAAGAAAGCTTCTCTGTCACGGATGCCGTATACGGCTTGCCGGTCAAGATCAGCACTGCGAGCGGAGGAGCGCCAGGGACAGGAAACAGCACGTCTGCGTCGGTGAGCGGGGACGGCCGTTATGTTGCATTCGTGTCGGCCGGCACGAATCTCGTGGACGGAGATACGAACGGCAAGCAAGATGTGTTCCTTCACGACCGGCAGCTCGGCACGACGAAGCGGATCAGCTTCGGAGCGGGCGGTATTCAGTCGAACGGCGACAGCTACGCGCCCTATGCCAGCTTCGACGGGTCGTATGTGTTATTTACATCGAAGGCCACCAATCTCGTCAGCGGCGATACGAACAATCTTGAGGATTTGTTCCTCTACGATGCGGCTGCGGATTCCGTACAGCGGGTTGCATCCGTTGTCTCGGGTTCGGAATACGTCGGAGCGGGCAGCTCCTACGGGATTAGCGCGGACGGTCGATATGTAGCCTATGCAGGCAAACCCGGATCGACGGGCGATCACGACATCTGGCTGCTGGATCGGCGGGCGAATGTCGTAAAGCGGGTCGCCCGTCAAAACTACATTTACGAGACATTCCGAGCGAGGGTGTCGATCAGCGCCGACGGCCGCTTCATCGCCTTCGATTCGCGCGGTACGAAGATCGTACCCGACGATACGCGGACGACAATCGGCAACAACGACCGGGCGATCTATTTGTACGATGCCGCCCTGGATGAAATGAAGATGATCAGCCGGTCGACGACCGGACAACGAGCCAATCATTACAGCTACTATCCGATCATCAGCGCGGACGGGCGTTACGTCGCCTATCTGTCCAAAGCAAGCGACATTGTTCCGGGGGATACGCAGCAGGTCCAGGACGTATACGTCTATGATCGCGTGAACGGCACCACGGAACTGGCCAGCCTGAACAGCCAGGGCCAGCAGGTTGCGGTGGATGCTTACGATCCTTCGATCAGCGCGGACGGCCGCTATGTGGCGTTCCATACCGACGGAGCTTTCGACCCTGCCGACGGCGGCAGGACGGATGTGTATATCCGCGACCGGGCTGCCGGTGTAACGAGATGGGTGAGCAAGACGGCGGGCGGCGGCAATGCCGATCAGCCTGTGGATCGGGTAGCGCTGAGCGCGGACGGAGGCACGGTCGTATTCGAGACGGCCGCGACGAATATGACGGCTACGGCCGAGGCGGATGCCGTTCGGGATTTGTATGCCGTAGCGCTGCCGACGGATGCCATAGCGCCGGAATGGCCGGCAGGCGCATCCGTGACAGCCGCGCCGGGCGGAACTTATATTGCGTTGAGCTGGCCGGCTGTGCCGGGAGCGGTCTGGTACAAGGTATGGATCGATGGTCGGGTGGCTGGCATTACGGATTCCACGTCGTTTGCCATAGACGGTTTGCTTCCGGGAACGACGCATAGCTATCGCGTAGCCGCGGGAACGTCGGGCTACGTCTGGTCGGCGTGGACAGAGGAGTCAATGGCGACGACGCTGGCCGCTCGGGAGACGACGCCCCCGTCCGCTGTGAACGCATCGGCAGCGCCGGCGTTGGGAGGCGCACTTGTCTCTTGGACGTATTCGGCGGAGCCCGATGTTGTCGGTGCGAAGGTGCGCTGGCGCAAGCCGGGCGGCACCGTGTACGAGTCGCCTCTCTACCCGAGGAGCGTCACCGCGGCGATGGTGCCGAATTTGGAGAACGGTTCGTTCTACGAGTTTTCGGTTGTCATTGTCGACGGCGACGGCAATCGCGGCGAAGGTGCTTGGACGCAAGGCAGGCTGCCGAACGGTCCGGCAGTCGTGCGGATCGACGTGCAGCGAGGAACGGGTCAGCCTGCGCCCGGGCAGAGTCCCAGTATCGTCGATGTCAGCGACGACGGACGGTATACGCTATTTTTGACCAACATGATCGGACTCGTTCCGGAGGATGACCGTCAGCAATACGACGCGTACAGTTCATCTACCCAATTGTATCTGTACGATGCGGAGCTAGGGGCCGTCATGCTCGTCAGCCGTAGCGACGACGGCAAGCTGGGCAACTCCAATTCGAACTTCGGCACGATTAGCAGCGACGGGCGCTATATCGCATTCGGCTCGCGGGCTTCGAATTTGCTGGCGAACACGCCGGATACGAATGGCAAATGGGACGTATTCTTGCTGGATCGGGATGTGAACGATAACGGCGTTTACGATGAGCCCGGCGATACCTCGTTGACCCGGCTGACCGTTCCGGTTCGCAGCGAAGGCCAGGACGGCGACAGCTCGGACCCGGTCATCAGCGCCGACGGCAGCACGATCGTGTTCAGCACGAACGCTCGCAATATCGTGCAGTCGCCGCCTTCCGGTACGGGCGACTATACTGCAACGTACGATGTCCGAAGCCGGGCGATGGCGCCGTTGTACATGCCGAACGGCCAGTCCCCCCGCGTTAGCGGCTCAGAGCTGGATCTCAGCGCGGACGGCAAGGTGATGGCGTTCGAAACCCTTACCGATCTGGCCGACGGCGATAGGAACGGCGATAGGGACGTGTACTGGTATGACAGACGCAATCCGGACCAGCCTCGGCTCGTCTGGGTCAGCGGTCTGATCGAAGGCAGCTACGTGTCGGCCGGTTTGCCTTATATGGATGCAAGCGGCCGTCACATCGTCTTCAACAAGACGGCTAGGGTCGGCACAAACTTTACAAACCAGACTCTGGCATTCGACACGGAAGCGCCAGCCGGCACCGCGCCGACGCCGCTGATCGAAATTCCTGCGGGCAGTCCGATGACGCTCGACTCCATGGCTCCTTACGGCCTGAGCGATGACGGACGCTACGTGTTATTCGGTTCCTCTGGCAAGCATATCGTACCTGGGGATACGGATACCAACAGCGATGTGTTCCTATGGGATCGAGAGACGCAGCACGCTTCGAAAGTCAGCGTTCCTTACGATCCGGCCTTGCAGATCACGGCCAGTTCGTATAATGGTTTGTTAAGCGGAGACGGCACTCGCGCTGCCTTCATGTCCGCCATGATGAATCTTGTCCGCGGCAGCGAACGCATCGAATCCGGACTGTATTTGCAGCGGACCTCTCTTCCGGAGGGCGTGCTGGCGGATTTGGCGCTGACTGTACAGGGTGCGGAAATTTTGCTCGAATGGGGCGATCCGGCTCCGGGCAGCGACATCGATGCCTTCCGCGTCGTGCGCAAGCAAGGGAACGGCCAGTGGGAGACGTTGGCCGACAATATCGGTAGGGCAACGCGTACGTACACGGATCAGTCGGCACAGGCCGGCATGACCTATACGTATGCCGTGCATAGCCTCTTCGGAGGCACAGCCTCGCCGTTCACGGTGGAGAAGACGATAACCGTTGCCGGCGGTCTCGGTTCGTTCTCGTATGCGACACCGTTGTACTTCCGGGAATACGCCGGACAGAAGGAAAAGATCGCCCTTCGGCTGACGGGAGAGCCGGGCGTCGGTCCCGAATCGGCAACGGCGCAGCTTGAGTATACGGATAGCGACGGCATCCAGCGCAACAAACGCGTCAATCTAACGGAAGATCATGCGGCTCCCGGCGTTTATACCGGAGAGTTGGAAATACCGGAACGCGCTGCCGAACTGCTGTCGCTGAAAGGCGTGCTGGAGACGGCGGACGGACGCGTGCTGGAGAAAGAAGCGCTGCGCAAGCCGATTCCGGTCGGCGCGACGGCGATCGTGGAGGTGGCGGGCACTGCGGCTCCCGAAGACGGTTTGCTGACGATACGAAGCGTTTCCGCCCATGCGAATCAGTCGGTTGTGTTGGGAGGCCGAGCAACGGTTGAGTTCAGGGGCTTGCCGCCGACGAACGACTATACGTTCGTGCTGATCGGTGCGGGCGGGGTCGATTTACTTGCCGAGAATCCGGATCGGCCGCCTTCCCTCGACGTGCGAGCGGGCGATCGGAGAACCGTCGAGCTCGCGCCGATGCTGCCGGCCAGCTTATCGCTGGCCATATCCAACGAGCGCGGTTCGTTCGAGGGGGTTCGCGTGGTCGTCTCCGACGAGGCGGGACGCACGTTAGCCGCAAGCACAACGCTGAAGAACGGATCGTTAACGTTCGCGCCTTTCCGGCAGATGACCGGCAGGAAGGTGAAGATCGTCGCCACTCCGTCCGACCCGGTGTACGCTCCGATCGAGTTGACTTTGGAGCTGGCGGGGGGCAGACAGCATGAAGCGATCCAGATCCCGCTGCGCACCGACGCCACGATTGCGGGAAAGATCCTCGATCAAGCAGGCCAACCGGTTCGCGGTGCGATGGTGCAGGTCTCTTATCGAGGGAGCACCTTTAAGACTGTCGCCGACGGCAACGGAGATTATTCGCTGTCGGCGCCGGCAGGGGACGTGCAGTTGGAAGTATCGATCGACGGTTGGGTCGGTGGAGGCTGGCAGAGGCTAAAAACGGAAAGCGGCCAGACGCTGCGACACGACTTCCGCTTCAGCAAGCCGATCCCGGCAGTCATCAAATTGAATCTGTATACGCAAGACGTAAGCGGCACATGGGTCGGACCTTATGATCTGGATTGGCGTGAACTGATCCATTTTCGTGTGCAGACGACGGGCCACAAGGCGGTAGCTCATCCGTTGTTTGTCTATGCGGATATAGGCGATAAAGTGAGCGTATGCGCGAACGGAGTAGAGGGCGGATTCGATTCGGGCTGCGTCGAGGTCGTCATTGACGACGATCGGCGCGTCGAGGCGGATCTAAGGCTGAAGCGTCTTGTCAGCAATGTGAACGGCGAATTGTCCGAAACGCCGGCATCTTTAACTGTATATAAGCTGGATGAAAACGGACGAAGACTGCATAGCGCAGCCAAGACGGTGTCCGATCGCCGCTTCTCGCTCGAATTGCCGGGCGGAAGCAGGTATGAGCTGATGGCTCAATTCCATAGATCCCGCGGCACGGCGTTCCGCACCTTCGATCTGGCCGCCAACGACGAGATCGAGTTGGGAGAACTGAGCCCCGAACCGACAGGCACGTTCTCCGGGCGGCTGGGCAACTATGTGCTGTTAAGCACATCCAATGCCGTACCCGGCACGCGCGTCACGGTCAGAATCGGCTATCACAACAGCGGTGTTGAGCCAGTCGGAGCGGCATCCGTCCGGCTGGACATACCGGCGGGAGCTACGCTTGTGCCTGGCAGCGTCGTATTGAATGGGCAATCTGTTTCACCGACGGAGACGAACGGCAAGTATACGCTCGATCTGGGGGACATATCCGTGCAGAGAGGGGGAACGCTTCAATACTCGCTGCTGCTGCCAAACGAATGGACGGGAGGCAATCTGGACGTATCGCCTCTTATCGCGTTTACTCAGAAAGGCGCGAAAGTTGAGGAAAGGATCGGCTTCGCGAGCGCCGCTATTGCGCAGGTGACGTTGGTTGCTCCGGAACGCACCGCTTCCCGCGAGTTCCGCGTGAGCGGAACGGCGCCGGCCGGAAGCAGCGTCGTCGTATATGCCGGGGATCGAGTCGTCGGAGCGTCCGAGACGACGCCTGCGGGCCGCTGGAGCATCAAAGCGGAGATGACCGGCGAGACCGTCAACCGCTGGCAACTGATCGCCGTTGCGTCCCTGGGCGACAAATCCTGGAGCAGCGCGGCGCGAACGGTGGATTACGACGAGACCAACGTCGAACCGATCGCGTTCACGCTGCAGCAAAGCGACGGCCGCAAAATTACGCTGGACCCGCGGGAGAGCGAACCTCGGTTCCCGTATGTGTTTGCACCGGGTTTACCGTTTACGCTGACGATGAAGTTTAATCATCCGAACCGGGTTCGGGATGTTGCGTTCTATATCGGCGACGCTCGTGTCCAGGCTTCGCTGAAAGACGGCGTTCATACAGCCGTCGTGAACGGGATGAGTAAGCCCGGTCTGATCGGCATCGATTACCGTACGCTGGAGGTGGCCCAAAGTGGGAACGGACAGGTACCGCCGGCGGCCGAAATCCGCGCGACGCTGCCGCCTGCCTTCCGCGATGCGACAACGGGCAATTTGACGGTATCGCAGCGCAGTCCGGATGGAAACCGCCAGTCGATGACCTACGAAGGCAAGCTGCCCGGCGCCGAAGGCGATGTAGATATGAAGGTTACGGCTTCGCTGGAGCGCACGACCTATACGCCGACGGCAGCCGATCTGACGCTGGCCGAGGAGACCGGAGTTCCGGTGTATGGCTTGAACCTGACGCCTTCGTTCAGCAACGGGGTGCTGCGCATCGAAATGACCGGCTACTTGCAAGAGTCGGCGCTGCAAGGCGGATTGGACATCGGCGAGGCGATGGCGCTGCTGGCGACCGGAGCCGACGCACAGTCGGCCGCAGCTCTGAAGTCGATCGACTCCGCAGGCAAAGGCAAAGGCGCGGAAGTACGCGCGCTGAGCAGCGGGATCGGCGCGATCGCGACGCGTGTCGTCGTTTTCTTCGGCAAGGAGCAGGGCACGAATACGTGGAAAGCGATCGACTCCGCCTGGACCCTCTATGACGGTCGTGGCAGCGGAGACGTGCTTTCCCGCCTGGAAGGGCTAATGGACTACATCGCGCTTAATTGCGATCCGCGTCTGCAGGATGTGTATCACGACCGGGTCAATCACTTGAAAAATCATCTGATCGCAGTGGAACTGACCAAGGCGGCGATTCTGGTCGCCGGGGCGGTCGCGGGCCCGGCCACGTTCGGCCTCGGCAGCGTTGCACTATTCCTTGTCAGTAATATGACAGGCAAGTTGCTGGACGCCCAGTTGCAAGGAATGATCGATAACCTGGAAGTCGATCTTATGAATGAGAACCGCTATTGCAAGAAGCCGGAACCGAAGCCGAAGCGGAGGATCGCCGATCCGGATTGGATTTACGATCCGAGCGGATATGTGTACGAAGTGTCCGAAGATAATCGAATCGAGGGCGTAAGAGCGACGGCGCTTCGTTGGAACGAGGAAGCCGGACGTTGGGACGTATGGGATTCGGATTGGTATGGGCAGGACAATCCGCTGTATACGGATGCGAACGGCCGCTATGCATGGGATGTGCCGGAGGGCAAATGGAAGGTGCGGTATGAGAAGGAAGGTTATCTCCCGGCGGAGAGCGAGGAATTGATCGTGCTGCCGCCGCACTTCGACGTCAATATTCCGTTGGTATCGACGCTTCCGGCTAAGCCCGTCAGAGTCGAGGCGGCTCCTGGCGGCGCCTATGTCGAGATTGTGTTCGACCGTCATGTGGATGGAGATGCGGTATCGAGTAAACTGTTGGCCGTGATCGATGACGACGGCGATGTGACGGGCGAGTGGACGGTCGCAGGCACGGTGACCGACGGCGACTCCAAGCGTATTCGCTTCACTCCTGATGTGCCGCTGGCAAATGGCGCTTATCGGATTTACGTCGATGGCGGGCTGACGAGCTACGCCGGAGTTCCGCTTGTCGAGCCTTACGAGGAAACGTTCGAAGTGACGGATGAGGGAACGGGACCTGCTGCGGTCGTTGAGCTGAAGGCGGAAGCCGACAGCAACTCTGCTCTCCTCGCTTGGAAGCTGCCGGACGATTCGAATTTGAAGCGTCTCGTCGTCTCTTACCATGAGTCCGGTTCAAGCGGAGCGCCTAAGCTCGTCGAGCTGCCGGACGTTGGGACGTATGGGGTGTTGGAAGGACTGGAGGCCAATACGAGCTATGAAGTGGCAGTCCGCGCTTACGGCGCAGGCGACAAGTTCAGCGAGACGGCAATTACGGTCGAGACGGCCGGAATACAGCCGGCATCCCGCGATTTCACTCCTCCGGGACCGGTATTGGTAAAAGAGGCGACGCCAGCGGCTAACGGCATCGGTCTCGTGTGGACGGACCCGACCGACAGCGATCTGGCGAACGTCATGATCAAGTGGACGAAGCAGGGAGAAACTGCGGCTTCCGCGCCGGTATCCGTCGCGAAAGGTGTAGGGCGCTATACAATCAGCGGTCTGTCGTCGTCCACGACGTACGAGATCGCGATCTGGACGGTCGATACCATCGGCCATGCTTCGCCGGCGCAGACGCTGAAAGCCACCACGAAAGCTGGGAGCGGATCGGGCAATCCGGGCAGTCCGGGTAGCTCCGGCGGTTCCGGCGGCGCAGGCAGCTCCGGTAACCCGAGCAATCCGGGCGAAGTCGATCTGGAACGCGCGGACATTGGAACAACAGACGCAGAAATGAAGTTTTTCGACGGAGCGTTTAAGCTGTGGCTGCCGGCCGGAGCGGCGGGAGCGGCGAAGCAAGTCGCGGCGACAAAATATGCCGATGCCTCTGCTCCGACACCGGGTCATCTGCGGCTGATGTCGAAGGCGTACAAGTGGAAGCTTGAACCGGAAAGCGGCCGACTGACCGCCGCCGGCAAGCTGACGATTGCGTACGACGAGACTCTGCTTCGCGGGACGGATATTCGCAAGCTAGGCGTGTACCGTCAGGATGAAGCCGACCGGACTCGGTGGGTCTACGTCGGAGGTATCGTCAACGGATCGGACCGTACGGTGACGGTCGCGACCGAGGAGCCGGGCACTTACGCGGTATTGCTCGCCGATCTGACATTCGGCGATCTGGCGAATCACTGGAGCCGCGCCGATGTTGAAGCGCTGGCAGCGCGCGGCATCGTCAGCGGCGACCCGGACGGTTCCTTCCGGCCGAACGGCCGCATCACCCGGGCCGAGTTCGTGAAGCTGCTGATGCCTCTGCTTGGCGACGCAGCTACGACGGGCTCAGCTCCGGAGTTCGGAGATGTGGCGCCGAACGCCTGGTATGCGCCATTTGTCTCCCAGGCGGCCGCAGCCGGTATCGTGCAAGGAGCGGGCGGACGCTTCCGTCCGAGCGATCCGGTAACGCGCGAGGAAATGGCGGTGATGCTGTTCCGCGTGCTTGGCGTCGATCCGGACATCAAGCTGAACGCGCAAGCAATATTGAGCGGATTCGCGGACTCCGAACGTGTGTCGGACTGGGCGTCTCTGCAAATCGCCTATACGGTGCAGAACGGATTGCTTCAGGGCGGCAGCGGAGGCAAGCTGCGTCCCGAAGCGACTGCCACGCGTTCCGAGGCTGCCGTCATCGTGCTTCGCGCGCTAACCTCGCAAGGACTGATTATAACGAAACCTGAATAAGCAAGATATTCGTGCACAGTAGAAAATGGCGGCGTAGGGGAGATCCCTGCGTCGCCATTGCACATTTTGAGAAAATGGATCAATCTATAGTGGTGTCGATAAAAATTTATGTTATAATATTTATCGTTGTGGCTCCGTAGCTCAACGGATAGAGCAACCCTCTCCTAAAGGGTAGATGTCAGTTCGATTCTGGCCGGGGCCGCCACTTACTATGAATAACAGCTTTAAGGATAATCCTCGAGAGCCCTGCTCTGAGGATTTTTTTGCGTTGCGATTATACGAGATCCGGGTGAGCCAGCCCCTCTTCGTTCATAGCTGCGAACGCTCGGTCAAATATCGCCCGACGATGCTCAGGAAAGCTTTCGCCGACAGCACAAGCGCGCGCTCGTCGATGTCAAAACGGGGATGATGATGCGGGAAGTGAGTCCGTTCGTCCTCGCCTCTTGCGCCTACGTAGAAGAAAGTTCCCGGCTTATGCTGCAAGTAGTAAGCGAAATCTTCCGCCCCCATCCGTTTCTCCAGATCAACGATGACAACTTCCGGAAGCGTGCTGGAGACGGCTTCTTTTACGATTGAGGTTTCAGCGGAATGGTTGACGAGCGACGGGTAGCCGTTCATGTAATCGACGCGAATCGTCGCATGGGAAGAGCGAGCGGCTCCCTCGGCAATCGTGCGAATCTCCTCCTCGATCAGCGTTCTGACCTCAGGGTCGAAGGTACGAACCGTTCCCTCCAGCATTGTTCTGCTCGCAATGACGTTAAAGGCGGAACCGCCCTGAATCTTGCCGATGCTCACGACGGCGGGGTGAAGCGGGCTGACTCTGCGGCTGACGATCTGCTGCAGCTGACCGACGAGACCGGAGGCGATTACGATAGAATCGACGGAATCATGCGGTCGTGCAGCGTGGCCTCCCTTGCCTTCGACATGGATGGAGAAGGCGTCTACCGAAGCCATGAACGTGCCGTCGCATAAACCGAACTGGCCGACGGGCAGCTCGGAGGCCAAATGAATGCCGAACACGGCGTCAACGCCGTCCAGGCAACCGTCGGCCACCATCGCCTGAGCGCCGCCCGGCGGTTTCTCTTCTGCGTGCTGGAAGAGGAACACGATCGATCCGTGCAGGAGGTCGCGCTGTTCGCTGAGCAGCGAAGCGACGCCGAGCAGCGATGCGGTATGTCCATCGTGTCCGCAGGCATGCATGACGCCGGGAACGGTGGAGGCATACTCGACTTCCTTCTCGTCCTGGATCGGCAGCGCGTCGAAATCGGCTCTCAGGGCGATAGTCGGACCCGGCCGGCCTCCGCGCAGCACGCCGATCACGCCCCCGCCGCCTACTCCGGTGCGTACTTCAAGTCCGAGTCTGTTCAACTCCGCTGCGATAAAGGCGGGAGTCTCTTTTTCCTCGAAGGAGAGCTCCGGATGCCGATGCAAATATCTGCGCCAATCTACGATCTGATTGCCATATTTATGTTCGATTTCCCGATGCCATCGTGCGATAAGATTTTCTGTCATGGAATTCGTCTCCTTGGTCATAGCATACTAATCCGAGTTATGAAGTGTAGTATACCAAATTCAGCTTAGAAATAGAATGTTTTGCTGCGGGGGATTCATTGCCAAATCGTCAGGCTGCCGGTGGAAACCTTCGTCGGCCATATGTTACCATCAAAGAAGAAAAGCGGCGGAAAGTCGGGGGGACGGGGAATGGCGACCAGCATACGGGATGTGGCAAAAGCGGCGGGAGTGTCGGTAGCGACCGTGTCCAAAGTATTAAACGGCTACACGACGGTAAACGAGCAGACGAAGGAGAAAGTATTGAAATATGTGAAGGAGCTGCAGTTCCGTCCGAATTTGGCGGCCCGTTCGCTGGTGGGACGGCGTTCGATGACGATCGGTATTTTCCTGACGACCGGATTGGTGCATCCGTTCTTTACTCGCATCCTTGCGGGAATGGAGCAAGCGCTGCAGGCTAGGGGCTATGACCTGATCTATCTGGCCCGGATGTCTCTGGGCAAGGATATCAGTCTGGTGCAGCATTGCCAGAGCCGCAATGTGGAGGGTGTCGTCGTTTTCGGGTTTCAGCACGAAAATGCGGATTTCGGTGAACTGATCGAATCCGGCCTCCCTGCGGTGTTTATCGACCTCGACATTTGCAAAGGACGCGCCGGCTACATTACTTCGGACAACAGAGAGGCGATGGAGCGGGCGGTCGCTTATCTGGCCGATCTGCGGCATTGCAGGCTCGCCTATATTGGCGGCATTAAAGATTCCTATGCGGATCTGCATCGACTCGAAGGTTTTCAAACGGGATTGGCTCTGGCGGGGATTTCGTACTGCGAGGAATATAGGATTGCGGGCGATTTCACCCGCGAAGCCGGTTATCTCGCCATGCAGCGGCTGCTTGCTTTGCCGGAGCCGCCTACGGCCGTTCTATGCTGCTCGGACATGAGCGCAATCGGGGCGATTGAAGCTATCAGGGAGGCAGGATTGACCGTGCCGGAGGATATATCCGTGCTCGGGTTCGACGATATTGAGCTGGCCGGCTACATTCAGCCTGCGCTCACAACGATTCGTCAGGATATGACGACGATCGGCAGGAGGGCGGTCGAGCTTCTGGACGAGCTCATTGTCGACGAGAAGCTTGCTCCTCCTGAAGTGATCGTGCCGACGGAGCTGGTCGTGCGCCAATCCTGCGGGCCTGCTAAAGTCTAAGTCAGGCAAAATCGAATCGGGGCTGTCCTATAAGCATGTTAAATTGCTTTGAAAGATAATCGATAATAAAGGTGCAAGGTGTATATACCTCCCTCCGATGCTATACGCTTCTGAAACCTGAATGGGTAAACCCGTTACAAGGTAGTTTCCAGAAGCGTAAGAGGCAGTCTACGGGAGGGATATACACCTTCTTTTTACCGAGCATCTTAAGCAACCCTGCTTACAGGACAGCCCCGTATTCATTGTTGCAAGCGCAGCTACACTTCTTCGCGCAGCTCTTCGAGCAGGTTCGCCTTCTCCATCTTTCTCAGCGGGCCTTGCACCGAGAACAGCCCGACAAGCAGGGCGGCGGCACATGCGATTAGCGAAGCGGCCCAAGGAAATTCGAACGGGAAGCCTTGAACGGTCTCCAACTGACGATAGAGGAAGTAGCAGAATCCGGCGCCGAGCAGAATGCCCCAGAAGCCGCCGATCACTCCAAACCAAAGCCCCTCTGCGGAGGCCATCTTCCGAATCTGCCCCATCGTCATGCCTACCGCTTGCAGGAGGCCAATCTCGCGGCGGCGCAGCAGCAGGTTCGTCTGGACAGTGTTGACGATGTTCAAACTGCCGATGACGCCGATGACGACGAGGAAGCCGTAAACGAAAATTCGCATCTGCACATTGAAGTTACGCGTCTGTCTCTGATTTTCGGCGTAGTCGATCAGGCTGCTTCCCGCATTCATCCGCGCAAGGCTTTGCAGCTTCGCTCGAATCGGCTCCTCGTCCGCGCCATCCTTAAGCGCGACTTCGAGACCGCGACGTTCCGCCGTATAATCGGAAGGAGGATATTGATCGGCTGCGCCTGCAAGCAGAGCGGCGTAAGTCGACTTGGTCCCGATAATCGTCAGCATGTTGCCCTGATAAGGAGCGTCGAACGGCGATTCCGTCAAAATGCCGGCGATAGTCACCTCACGATATTCGGGTTCCGCCGAGCCTGAAGCCGGTTTGGTCTGAATGGCGATCTTGTCGCCGACCCGATAGCGGGTCAAGTCCATAATCGCTTTTTTGCCGCCGGTCTGATACGGTTTGACCGTCTGCAGCAGCAATACCTGGTCTCCAGCCGCCAGCTTGACGGGGTCGGCCGTTCCCGACTGCAAATATTTGGCCGCCTGCTTCAGTCGCGCTTCATCGTACTGCAGCACGAAGGTTTGAACGACGTTTTTCTCTTCTTCGCCAACTTTAGCTGTCTCGTAGGAAGCATCCGTCTTTTTGCGGATGTCGGGATTCAGCTTCTCTTCCGGAACAAGGGCGGACAGCAGCAGCCTGAAATAGACGCCGTAAACGCCGTCTACGCCCGGCAATGCGGCGATTTCCTGCATCATTTCGTCGGGGATCGTAGCCTCGGCCGGCGGCAATTTTCCCTGCTCGTCCAGGAAGATATTGCGGTTCAACTGAAAGGCGATTCGGTCGTTCTCGTTGGTCGTGATCGTCATGCTAAGCGTTTGCTGGGTAAAATAATGAAACACGATAAACAGCATAATACTGATGACAATCGAGAAGGTCGTAATCCGGAACTTCGTCCGGTTGCGGCGAATATTGTTCGATGCCATCCTGCCCTCGACTCCCGCTGCGTTCAACAGGGAAGGGATGCGCAAGCGCCGATAAGATTCGCGAACGATGCTTCCCGCACCCTTCACAGCGTCGACCGGGGAGACGCTTGAAGCTTTGCGCGCCGGAAGCCATGCGGCCAAATAAACGGCAACATAACCGATCGCGAGACTTCCTGCGAAAATCCACCAATGGAACGTCAGTTTAAATGTATCCATCATGAGAATCTGCATGTCGAATTGCGACATCAGCCATAGAGCGAGCGACAGCCCGAACCAACCGATCAGCAAGCCAATCGGGACTCCGATAGTGGATAATACGGTTGCCTCTCGCAGCACCAGACTGCGGATTTGCGCGGGGGAAGCGCCCAACGTGCGCAGCAGGCCGAACTGTCGAATGCGCTCCAGCACAGCGATATGGAAGGCGTTATAGATCACGGCCACGGTGGACAGAACGACCAAGCCGATCAACGTTCCGAAAATGATCGCGAGCGCCGAATTCAGGCCATTGTTCCCCGATTCGCCCATGAGAGCCAGCAGCGTATCGTTCGGGAACATGTTCGGATTCAGCTTGGCGAATTCGGGAATTTGACTGCTGATATCCACGCCTGTTTTGAACGTGAGGAACAGCATCGTATCCTTATCGAACTTCCTGCTGTCCGGATCTGCTAGCGTGAAAGCTCTGGAATTTCCGTTCACCTGGCTTGACTTCTCATTGTTTAACACGCCTACGATGACATAATCCTGCTGCGTGCCGTCGGGGGCGGTTAAGCGGGCCGTACTGTTCAGACCGGGATTGCCGGGCAGCAGATCCAGAATCCATTTCTCGACTGCCAACTCGTTCAAGGCTTCCGGCAGACGTCCTTCGTTCAGATGGATTGGAAGCAGCTGCAAGGCGTTGCTGTCCCCTTCTTCAACATTTACAGATACCGACTCACCCAGCGGGGTATTCTGGCCGGAACGATAATAGCCCAACTGATCAATGAGCACGTGCTTTTGCAGCGTCTGATACAGCTCAGGGGTTGGGCTGCTGTAGCCGAGGTGGAAAGCCCCATCCGTGTATTTCGTATTCGAAATCATATTGTCCTTCAACGTCTGCCCCATCGTCCCGAGCGCGCTGATCAGAGCGACCGACAGCACGATGCCGACAATCGTCAGAATCGTACGTTTGCGCTGCTGCTTTAGATATCGATTGGCCATTGCACCATAGCTTCTCATACGTCCCTCCCGCGACTTTGCGTGTCGCTCAGGAGTCTGCCGTCTTGAAGGTTCAGGACGCGGTCGGCCTCCGCCGCGATATTCATGTCGTGGGTAATGATAATCACGGTTTGATGATATTGACGCACGGCCAGCTTCAGCAGTTCGATCACTTCCCGCCCGTTCGCGGAGTCCAGATTGCCGGTCGGTTCGTCGGCCAGTATAATGGCCGGCCGGTAAGCGAGCGCCCTTCCGATCGCAACCCGCTGCTGTTGTCCCCCGGAAAGCTCGGAGGGCAGATGCTTCCGTCTCTCGTGCAGTCCAAGCGTATGAATCAGATCGTTGATATAGGCCCGATCCGGCTGGCGATGGTCAAGCAGCAGTGGGAGCTGAATGTTCTCCTCCACGCTCAGCACGGGAATCAGATTGTACGCCTGAAAAATAAACCCGATTTTGCGCCGGCGGAACACCGCTCTTTCTTTTTCTTTTAGCGCGTACAGGTTTTCCCCGTCGATATGAACGTAACCGCCGCTAGGCTGATCCAAGCCACCCAGCATGTGCAGCAAGGTGCTCTTGCCCGATCCGCTGGCTCCGACGACAGCTACGAATTCTCCTTGCTTGATCTGGAAGGAAACCTCTTTAAGCGCATCTACTTTCGTCGTTCCTTTGCCGTAGCTCTTGCTTAAGCCGTCTACGTTAATCACATTCATGTCTTTCGTCCTTCCGAAGTTGGATTCGCGGAAAGCGCGATAGCTCCGCATCTATGAACCCAGTATATCGGGGCTGCCTTACAAGCCTAAGGGGGGATTGCTTACAGTTCTGTAAGCTTCACAATTTCGCCGTCAGCGACGGAAAAGGATGGAGCGGGAGCGTTACATGAAACGCCGTGCCTTGCGGAACATTCGCGGTTGCGGACAATACGCCTCCGTGCTTCTCGATAATCGAGCGAGCCAGCGGCAGCCCTAGTCCGACTCCGCCGCCATCGCCGGAAGTACGGTAAAACTTCTTGAAAATATGCGGCAGATGCCGGGGATCAATGCCCGGTCCCTGATCCTTCACATGCAGATGCGTGAAGGTGTGCGTCTGCTCCCATCCGATAGCGACTTCGCCTCCCGGCGGGCTGTGCTCGACAGCGTTCTTAAGCAGGTTAGCCAGCGCTTCTCCCATCCAATGGGCATCGTGGAGCAGGCTCAGTGAAGCGTCGGAGTCGTCAATGACGATCCGAACCTGCTTGTCCTCCGCCAGGCGATGAACGGATTGCACCGCTAGCTTTACCGTCTCTGCGAGCGGGGATGACTTCGAGTTAAGCTCGAGCGCATCCGCCTCCAGCCGGGCCAGCTTCAGCAGCGTCAGAATCAACCATTCCATCCGGTCCAGCTCGCGGCGGCAGCGGCCGAGAAATTCGGCGGTGTGCGTTTCGTCGAGCTTACCGTCTTGCAGCAGATCGGTATAGATCATGAGCGAAGCAAGCGGCGTCTTGAGCTGGTGGGAGATGTCCGCGACTGTCTCCTTCAAGAACGCTTTGTCTCGGTTCAACTGCTCGATCGTCTCCTTGAGCCGTTGGGAGAGCTCTTGCGCGCCGCTGGCCAGCAGTCCGAGATCTCCTTCTTCATAAAGCCGATAGCTCATTGGCTCGTTGCGTTTGACCGCATCTTCCATCGATACCGCCAGCTTGCGCATTACCCGGGACTGCCGAGCGTATTCGCGATAAAGCAGCGCCGCGGCGATCGCGATAAGGGCGCTATTGCCGAGCAGTAGAATCCAGGTTGTGCGGCGGCGATGCTCCTCCAGAGCCGGCAACCAGCGCGCGTCAATCGTCTGACCCACTCCATAGCGCTCCAGCAAACGGCGCCCTTCCTCCGCGGCCTGCGGCGAAGCCTGATCGGGAGAGGCCAACCGGTCGAACCATTCCTCCGCCAACTCGGGATGTCGCTCGGCCAGGCTGCCCAGCAGCGCGGCTTCCCGGCTCAGCCAGACCTGCTTGAGCTTCTTGGTGGAGTAGAAGCTATAGAACAAGGAAAAAGAAACGGACAGAACCAGGAGCAAAGACAGAATCAAGACCAGGCTTCGCATAGCGGGGTTGCGCCTTTGCCTGGCAAATTCGGCTTTCCGGCGCTCTAGACGTTCCATCGGTATCCGGCTCCTCGTACAGTGACAATATATTGAGGATTTTGGGGGTCTTCTTCAATTTTCTCCCTCAGCCTGCGGATGTTAACCGACACCGTGTTATCGTCCAGCACCTCGGCGCCGTCCGGCCACACGTGCTGAATAATCTGATCTCTGGAAAGTACGGCGCGAGGATGCGTCATGAACAACAGCATCAGGCGAAATTCCGTTACGCTAAGCGGAAGATCCTTTCCAAGCTTGTCCAGCCGCATCTCGCCGATATGGAGCGTCAGAGATCCGGAGACGAGCGTGTCCTCTCCTCGGCTGGTAAGGGAGGGTCCTCTACGACGCAGCACGGCTTGAATACGCGAGAGGAACTCGCGCAAGCGAAACGGCTTTGTAATGTAGTCGTCTCCGCCAAGGTCCAGGCCCCTTACGATATCGAACTCCTGATCGCTAGCGGTCAGGAAAATAATCGGAACGTCGCGCTCCTGCCGAACTCGCTCGCAGAAGTCAAAGCCGTTGCCGTCCGGCAACTGCACATCCAGCAAGAGCAGATGAATTTCATGCTGGCTCAGGGCGTTCCGCGCTTCGGCCAGATTACGCGCGCCGACCACCTCGAAGCCCTCTTGCTGCAAGGTGAATTGAATGCCGCGATGCAAGGAATCGTCGTCTTCGACGAGCAATATACGAAGGCTCAACCTTGAACGCTCCTTTCCTAGTTCTGTCTTCCTAATTTTGTCGAAAAATGGTTTGAAAATGTGTATTCCAGCTCGACACCATTCTACAAAAAAATGGATATTTTCGCCCTATAATGAAAGTAGTTCAATTCTCCTAACGATTCGTGATGATGTTGGCAGAGCCTACGATCGAGGCTGAGGAAAGGAGCGGTCAGATGACGGCCGTGGAGACAACCGAATTAGTCGCTCGCCTCGAGCAGCTGCAGAAGCGATTGTGCGAAATGGCCAACGACATTGGCAATCTGACCGATCCGGAGATTCTGGCGGTCAGCGAGGAAGCCGACCGCTTGATTGTCCAGCTTCAGCGTCTGCGCAAAGAGGAATCGAATATACGGAAGCAGAGCGGCATCTTCGCGGTATCCGCAGTTTTATCGGCTGCGAAGTCTCCGGAAGAAGTCGGTAAGCAAAGATGAGCATTCGGCTTGAAGCACGCCAGCGGTCCAGGCCGATGCATGATTAAAGCGAGAATCCTGGAGCAAATCCATAAGCGTGCCCACACATCCGGCCTTCGGGTCGGTCGTTCCGTATACGACGCGTTCGATGCGGGATTGTAAAATAGCGCCCGCGCACATGGGACAAGGCTCCAGCGTGACGTATAGGGTGCAGTCGAGCAGACGCCAGGCTTGGAGCTGTTCGCTGGCTTGTCGAATAGCGATCATCTCCGCGTGAGCGGTCGGGTCGCGATCGCGTTCTCTCAGGTTGTACCCTGCCCCGACGATTTCCTCACCGCGAACGATAACGGCGCCGATCGGAACTTCTCCCAGCGATTCGGCATGTTTAGCTTGCCGGATCGCTTCTTTCATCCAACGTTCGTCTTCAGTCAAACTCATCATCGGTCTCCTTACTCCGCGAACACGCATTCGATGTTAACATGCTGTGCACAAGTCTGTGGATAAGTAGGCAGTTACCCACAGAGTTATACACAGAATATGTTTATAACGGTGTGAATAACTGAATATAATTGTATCAGGTTGGGAAATAAGTTCAAATCCTCGACTTCCCGGAATAGATATACAAAGAAGAAGGATCAGCTCGGACAAACTGTTCGGGATCGAGGGGGGCGTATCAATGGAAACGCTGGATGCGGTATTTCGGAAGCATTCGGAATTGGAACCGACAGGCAAGCTGAGCATGTTGGGGGAATCCGTCTGCTCTGCGGATCGCTTGCTCGTTTATGCGAGAAGGAGGAATCCGCAATCGCCGGACGTGTCGGAGAGCTATATTCGTCTCGGAAAGCTATACGGGATTCGCGGGGACGTAGCTTACTGTCAAGCGGCTTACGATACGAGGTGGTGGACCTCCGAGTTGGCCGGTCCGGACTGGGCGCCGCAGGTTAGGGCGCAGTGGGCGGACGAGGAAGCGATCGAGATCCGGATGCAAATGCTCTATGCGTTGGCTACGTTCCGGCCGTTTCCGTCGGAGGCGAAGGTTGCGGACGACCGGCAGATTGCGCATATCGAACGGTCGGGCTGGCGAGGCAAAGCGGCCTGCTGGGAGGATTTGAGCGGCAAATGGTCGCATTCCGGGAATGTCGGGTATGGCCGATACGTTGTGGCCATGTGGCGCGGAGTGCTTGAATGGGACGGCCAAGGCGTTCCTCCGAAGCTGCCGGTCTATCGGCAGGAGTTTACGCCGTCCGTCCGTACGGCAGTGCGGAAAACCGGCACGGTAGACTGGTCGTCCTTCGTCAGCGAGCAGATGAAGTGGCTTCTGCATCGGCAGCTGCTGCCCGTTCCGGCGCCGCACCCCGATCGCAAGGTGACTTGGGAGGAGCTGGCCGCTCTACTCCGCCAATGGGAAAACAGCCGTCGATCGCAAGAGCAAAAAGAACGCCGCGAGGAGGATACCCCGGACGTTCCTTGAGAATAGACGAAGATTATTGAGAAGCGCTTTGCTGCGTACCGTTCGCGTTGGCCGCTACCGAGATCTTCTGATCTTCTGTCATCGGCTCTGTGTAGTGGCGCAGAATGGAAACCTCGACTCTACGGTTTACGGCTCTGCCGGCTTCAGTGGCGTTGCTCTTAAGCGGGTGGAATTCTGCGTAGCCGGTTGCGCTGAACTGCTTCGGATCGAAGGCTTCGTTCTGGAGCAAAATTTTCATGAAGTTGATGGCCCGTTTGGAGCTGAGCTCATAGTTGGACGGAAACTCGGCGGTATTGATCGGCTGATTGTCGGTATGTCCCTTCACCTGAACCTCGTAATCCGGGTATTGTTCAAGCATCGTTCCAATCGCTGCGGCCAGCTTCTGCGAATCAGGCTTAATGGTGGCGCTGCCGGAAGCGAACAGGGCATTATCCCGGATCGTGATCAGCAGCTGCGATTGATTCAGCTGCGTCTCAAGCTGTGTGGACAAACCGTTCTTTGCGATATATTGATCGAGATTTTCCTTCAGCTTTTCCAGGTTTTCTTGTTCTTCCTGTTGCAGAACAGCGCGGCTTTTGTTCTTCCGGCCGTCGTTGGAGCGGTTTTGCGTATCATCTGTGAGGCGCCTCTGCATACTGTCATCTGTAACGGAGCCGCCGTCCAGAACGCCGAGGCCGGAGCTAAGCGCCGATTTGAACGCCTGACTCAATGCCTCCAGCTTGGAGATGTTGACCGAGCTGGACGCATATAGAACGATGAACAGCGCCAGCAACAGCGTCATCAGATCGGAATAAGGGAGCAGCCAAGATTCGTCCGCATGCTCCTCATGATGTTCATGCCGTTTTTTGCTCATTCGGCTCGTCCTCCTTCTCAGCGAACGCCAGACGCTCCTTAGGAGTAAGGAATACAAGCAGCTTCTGTTGAATCGCAATCGTGGACACGCCGGATTGAATCGACAGAAGTCCTTCGACCATCATCAGCTTGAGATCGATCTCGCGTTTGGACAGACGCTTCAGACGGTTGGACATCGGGTGCCAGAGCACGTATCCTGTGAAAATACCGAGGAGAGTCGCGATGAAGGCGGCGGCGATAGCGTGCGCTAGCGCGTTCATATCCGCCAGATTGCCCAGCGCGGCAATCAGTCCGATAACGGCGCCAAGCACCCCTAGCGTAGGAGCGTACATACCCGCCTGGGAGAAGATTTGCGCGCCGGCGCGATGGCGTTCTTCCGTAGCGGAGATATCCTCAAGCAGAACGTCCCTTACAAAATCCTGCTCGTTGCCGTCGATGATCATGCGCATGCCGTTTTTCAGAAATTGATCTTCAATTTCGTCGACGCGGGCTTCAAGAGCAAGCAAGCCTTCGCGGCGCGTCGTTGTCGCCCAATCCGTAAACATAGCGATGACTCTCTCGCGAGGGATCAGCTTGGGCTCGGAGAAAATCAGCTTAAACAGCTTCGGCACCTTGGCGAGATCCGACATCGGGAAAGCAACGCAGACGGAGGCGACGGTTCCGACGAGAATAATGATGTAGGCGGCAGGATTGTTGACCAGGTTGATAATCGGAGCGCCTTTCAGATACATCCCTAACACAAGTGCGACTAAGCCTAGACCGAGACCAATAAAGATTGAATTTTTCATCATACACCCCGATATATGAAAGAATATTATGTACACAAGTCAATGCTGCCGCATCAGGCGACACTATAATAGGTTTATCGACAGATTAAGGCGAAAGCTTTAGAGGGGAACCCGTATTTTCGCAAATTCGTCGCAAGGACAAGCTCTGGCAAGGGGTGGAGAAAGTCGGGAGGGCGCGGAGAAATAAGGAAACGAGGGAGAAAACCGGCCGGCACGGCAAAGAGGCTGCGGCCTCCCCTGGCAATGTGCCATTGGGGGATGCCGCAGCCTCTTGCGCTCCGCTCTAGTTGTCTTTGGCGACCTTCGGAAGAAGGGCGATCGCGTACAGCGCGGCGATGCCGACGATGATGTACACGATTTTCGAGCCTACCTCCGCCGCGCCTCCGAAGATTTCGCTGACGACGTCGTACTCGAACAAGCCGACCGAAAGCCAGTTCAACCCTCCCAAGATGACAAGGATCAGACTAATGACGTTTAGCGCCTTCATTCAGTTACAGCCTCCTTAAATAGGGGTTTTACGCCCATAGTGTTGTCTCTCGTTCCCCGACGGAGAAACCGAGCGGCAACGCCATGCTGGTGAAACTGCCTGACAGGAGCAAACTCATTCTTGTTGTTCCCTATAGTTCTATGAAAGGGGGCTTGGCCGTTATGCCATTCCTTGCCATACCATGCAATTCACCCGGACGATTCCGTGTGAGGCTCTCCGTTCGTATTGATCGGTCACGACGAAGCCCGCCTTCTCATAAGCCCGGATCGCGCGGCGATTCCACTGCTCAACCTCCAGGTCGATTTCCGCTTCGGGCTGCCTGCGGAAGGCCTCCTGCACGACCAGCCTGGTCAGATGAGCTCCCCAGCCTCGGTCGCAGCAGTCGGGGCGCAAGCCCATTCCGAGCCGAATCGTGCGCTCCATCGGGAACAGCTGGACGTATCCGACGAGCGAATCGTCGGCAGCGTTCCTCACGGCCAAGTATTGAAGGCGACGCAGCTCCGGGTATGCAAATTCTTTTTCTTCCCTGACCATATCGTCCCAGTCGGGCCACTTAAACAGGTGGTAAGGTTCGGGATAGCGCCACGTGCATATCGCCTGCCCGTCCCGTTCGGTCATCGGGGCAAGCTGCAGCGGAGGCGCTTCGACGGCACGGCTCATGGATTTTCTCCTCAGAAATGACCAAATGCTGCTTCTCCAGCCGGGCATAGCGCGGTTACTCGGCTGGCCAGCCCGAGGTGGGCCTTGCGGCAACGCCTTCGAACGTCATCTGCACCGGCTCGATGCTTCCGTCAGCGGCAAACTTCATTCGGTCGATACACACGACGCGATGATTGCGATCAGTACGCGACAGCGGGCGCCGATGGTAGACGATATACCACTCGTCCGTGCCTGGAACTTGCAGTACGCCATGATGCCCCGCGCTCGTAGCTACGCCGGCGTCTTGCTGCAAGATTTTGCCCACGCGGCGGAACGGTCCCGCCGGGGATTCGGCTATCGCGTAGGCGACCGAATAATCGGGTTCTCCCCAGCCGCCCTCTGACCACATAAAGTAATATTTGCCGCCGCGCTTAATCATGCAAGGTCCTTCGACAAATTGCTCCGGCGTCACTTCCTTAAACGTCTCGCCGTCTTCGAAGGAATTCAGACTGATCATATCCTCGCCAAGCCGGACGACATTGCAATGTCCCCAGCCGCCGTAATACAAATAGGCAGAGCCGTCTTCGTCGATGAACGCGTGCGGATCGATCGGCTGTGCGCCGTTCACGAAACGGTCGATCAGCGGCTTGCCGAGCGCATCCCGATAAGGCCCTTCGGGCTGGTCTGCCACGGCGACGCCGATGCCGCCGTATTCCGCATCGCTCTGGATGTCGTTAGCGGCAAAATAATAGTAATACCGTCCGTTCCGTTCAACCGGGGAAGGCGCCCACATCGCCCGTCTGGCCCACGAGACGCTGCTCATCTCCAAAATCCGCTCCGACTTTGTCCAATGAACCAAGTCGTCCGAGCTAAAGGCGTCGAAACGAGTTTGCTCGTCATATGGGGCCGAGCAGGTCGGATAGATCCAATACTTCCCGTCGAATATTCTCGGCTCCGGATCGGCGTACCAGCCCTCCAGCACCGGATTGCCCGATTTCAAGCCGCCGTTGTCTTCGCTCATTTCCGATCTCCTTTCTCCATGCGCGTTGCGCCCGTATTAAAGCTCATTCAAACGAGCCGGTCGCGCATGCTACGCACTGCGTGCAACGCGTCAAGCTTGATATAAGCGTCGATCCGTCGCCTCGCGAATCCATACCTGCATGTAGCCCGCATCCCGGTTATCCCAGGCATAATAAGGAATCAGGCGGCAGGGCGTTCCGTCTACGGCGCGGCCGAACAGAACCGTAACGCCTCCGAGCAGCTCCGGGCGATGCGTCGTTGCAAAGACAGCATCAGCCGCGATCGAGAAAGCGTCAAACTGCAGGCCGGAATTGTCTGCCTGCTCCGCGCAGTAGACCAACGGTCCGCGCTGCAGCGCAACCCGGCCTCGGTTGGCTTCGACCTCGTCGCGAGCGCGTACCTTCTCCACAGGCATATCCAGCTCCAGCACGACGCGATCCCCGGCGGACCAGGCTCGTTCAATCACTAGATAACCATTGTCGAGCACAAGCCGAGCTTCGTCAAGTGCCTGTCCGTTAAGGGATGCACGATAGCTTTTGCACCAGCCCGGCACGCGGAGCCGGAGCGTGAATGCGGTGTTACCCGACAACGGCTGTATATCGAGAGCGATGCTGCCGTCCCACGGATAACGAGTCGTTTGCGTTAGCCGAACGTTTCCACCCCCGCCTTTGCCGCTCAGATCCAGCTCCAGTTCCGCTTCGCTGCTGACATACTGATTGACGGATATACCGTTCTCCGTAGCGGCGTATACATATTGGCCGATGGAAGGCAGGAAGCGGACAAGGTTCGTCGGACAACAGGAGGTTTCGTACCATTCGACACGGTGGTGGCCGCCTTGCGAGGCTAACGGATTCTCGTAGAAGAAGCGGTCGCCGGACAGGGAAATGCCCGCCAGCGCTCCGTTATACATTTCGCGTTCGACGATATCGGCATAAGCGCCGTCGCCGAACAGCAGATTCATCCGGTGGTTCCAGAACGCCATCGCGATCGCCGCGCAAGTCTCGCAATAAGCCGTCTCATTGGGCAAATCGTAATCCTCCGTAAAGCCTTCATTATGCCGCGAAGGGCCTATACCGCCAGTAATGTACATATTTCGCTCCACCGTGTGCGCCCAGACGCGGTGCAGAGCTGCCGTATAGGCAGGGTCTCCGGAGGCGTGAACAACGTCGGCCATCGCCGTATACAGGTACATCGCGCGGACGGCGTGTCCGGTCACCTTCTCGATGTCCCGAACCGGAACGTCGTCCTGACAGTAGGGAGGGCCCCACTCCGGGATATCCCAGATTCGTCCGACGCCGTGTCCGTGTCCGCGTTCCTCAAGCAGCCACAGAGCCAGCTTCCAGTATCGTTCTTCTTCGGTGATCCGGTAGAGCTTGACCAATGCCAGCTCGATTTCCTCGTGGCCTTCCACCCAATGGCGTTTGCCGGGACCGAACGTCGCGTCGTAGTGGTCGGCCAGCCTGCGGGCGACCTCCAAAATCAGCGGCTTGCCGGTCGCTTCATAGTACGCGACAGCCGCTTCGATCAAGTGTCCGCCGTTGTACATTTCGTGCTTTTCCATATCGGTCCACTTGCCGTCCGGCGCTTGCAGCGTAAAATACGTGCACAGGTAGCCGTCCGGCTCCTGAGCGGAGGCAATCGCCTCGATGATGCGGTCTATTTCCTCTTCCAGAGCGGAGTCGCGTTTAAGCATCAGCGAATACGCGGCTCCCTCCAGAACCTTATATACGTCGGAATCGTTAAAATATATGCCTTCGAACGCGCCATCGGCGCGCCCTCCGGCTTTATGGAAATTGGCGATCCGGCCGGTCGTCTCGCATTGCTCGAGGCAAGCCGGAAGCGTGACGCTGCCCACGGTTTCGAGACGCTGCCGCCAGAAGCCGTCTTCCATGCGCACCTTCGTAAACGGTATGCTTTTCCATCTTTTCAGCGGGGCTTCGGTATTCGGCATGATTTTTCTCCACACTCCCGTTTTTCGTTCGTTGTTTCTATCGGCTCAGGTCTCGCGCTATCCTTTCAGACCAGTCAATGTAATGCCATCAAGGAAGTAGCGTTGTCCCGCGAGGAATACGATGACGCAGGGCAGCACGACGGCGGCGGACGCGGCCATCAGCAGGTCCCACTGCGCGGTGTAAGTGCCTTGGAACATTTGCAGGCCTAGCGCCAGCGTGAACAGATGATCGCTTTTCAAATAAATGAGAGGCCCCATAAAATCGTTCCACGTTCCGAGGAAGCTGAACAGGGCAACGACGATGACGGCGGAGCGGCTAAGCGGCAAAATGATCTTGAAGTAGATGCCGAAATAGCTGGCCCCGTCGACGACCGCAGCTTCGTCGAAGTCGCGCGGAATCGTCCAATAGAACTGCCGCAGCAAGAAGATGTTAAAGATACCTCCTCCGAAGTAGGCAGGCGCGATCAGCGGATAATACGTGTCGTAGAAGCCGAGCATCTGCCAGCCCAGGAAGCTGGGGATCAGCGTAACGGCGGCGGGGAGCATCATGCTCGACATGAGAATGCCGAAGATGACGTCGCGTCCCTTCCATTGAATCCGCGAAAACCCGAACGCCGCGATCGTGCTGGTCACTACCGTGCCGAGCAGAACGCCCGCGACGATGATGGCCGTGTTCACGAAGAACGTATCGAAGGGCAGAATCGTCAGCGCCTTGCGAAAATTGCCCCACTGAATCGGATTCGGAATCCATTCCGGCGGCATCGTGAAAATCTGCGACAGATTCATTAGCGAGCTTCTTATCAACCAGACAAATGGCGTAATAAACAGGATGGAAACAAAGATCAGCCCGATATATCCTCCGGCAAGCGTAAGTCGGGAAGTTTTCATGAGCGGCCGCCTCCTTCGTAATACACCCAGGATTTGGAGCTTCTGAATACGATAAAGGTGAAGAAAAGGATGATGACGAACAGCACCCAGGCCAGCGCCGACGCATATCCCATTTCCGTATCGCGGAAGCCGGTGCGCCACAGGTAGAACACATAGAATAAGCTCTTATTGTTAGGACCGCCCTCGGTCAGAATGTAGGCTTCGTTAAATACCTGAAAGGAGCCGATAATCGTCATAATGGTGTTGAAAAAGATCGTTGGCGTGACCATCGGAATCGTAATATGGCGCAGCTTGCTGTACCAGCCGCCGCCGTCGACTTCAATCGCTTCGTAGTATTGCTGAGGTATGCCGGACAGTCCGGCCAAGAAAATAATAACGGTACCGCCGATGCCCCACAGCGTCGTCAGCACGACGGACGGGATAACGCTGCCTTCCCCGTACAGCCAGGAGCTGGTCGGCAGGTGCAGCGACGACAGAACCGAGTTGATCAAGCCGAGATCGGGATTGAGCAGCCACATCCAGATCATCGCCGACGCGACGGCCGGCACGATGCTGGGCAAATAAATGATGGTGCGGAACAGCGCGCGGGCTCTGACCTTCATATTCAATAGAAGCGCGATGGCGAACGAGATAATAATGACGGCCGGCACGCGCAGCGCCACGAAATAAAAAGTCGCGCCTAGCGACTTGTAGAACAGATCGTCTTCTCCGCTGAACAGGCGGATATAGTTGTCGAAGCCGGTAAATGCGACTTGTTCCTTGAATACGTTGTAGTCGGTTAAGCTGAGCACCAGGCTGGCAATCATAGGGCCGAGCGTAAACAACAGAAATCCCAATATCGCGGGGGACGTAAACAGCAAGCCGTAAAATAGCCCTTTTTTCATGAGTACCTCCCGTAGAACTATATTGACCCACTGCGTTTCCGATTTATTGGATATTAAACTTTTACGGCGGATCAATTTGCACACAAGAGTTTACGCAGGGAAGTTAGTCGAAAAATCGTACAACGCAGCTCGAATCAGGCTTATACGGCGGGCGTTTGTTCGAAAAATCGTACAAAGCTGCCCTGCTCAGACTCAAACGACGAACGTTTGTAGGAAAAACCGTATAAATCAACCAAGAGATCAGGGATTATATGTCACTAAAGCGTCTTCGATGATTATACGAATAAGAGCCGGTAATTATCTGGAAATTGCGTGGGTCAATCAAAGCCCGGAGACTGCCTCATACGCTCCTGAAATCACCTTATCGCGGGTTTATCAATTCAGATTTCAGGAGCGTATAGCATCGGAGGAGGTCAGCCCCTTGCTGTATCCCATATTTACTTAGATGTCGCGCCGTCCCTGGACCTGCTCCTGAGCTTTAGCTGCGATCGCGTTCATCGCCTCTTGCGCCGATTGCTGGCCGAGCCACACTTTATCGAGCGCCGGCGAGACGATATCCATTAGTTTGCTAAAGTTTTTGACATAGCCGGTCGGCGTCTGATGGCTGCTGTTCAGCATCACTTCCACGATCGCGTCGCGGTAGCCCGACGGACGGGAAGCCAGATTGTCCGTCCATCTGGAGAGCAGATCGCTTTCCGTATACCAGCTCTTGTAGGCCGGCATCCAGGTTCCCGCGGTAATCATATCAATAGAAGATTCAGGGTCGATCAAGTACTTGATCAGCTCCCAAGATTCCTGCGGGTACTTCGTCGATTTGAACATGGAGAACATGCCGCATACGACCGTTGTCATCGGTTTCTTCATAATCGGCAGCACGCCGACATTGTAGTTGAAGTTGGACTGCGCAAGTGCGGTGGACGCCCATTGCCCGTCGATCGCCATCGCGACCTTCTTCGTCTGCAGCGCTACGTTTGTTGCCGGGATATTTTTCGACTGAACCGGCGACGGCGCAACATGGTGCACGTTCATCAGATCGGCAATATTTTGGAACACTTCGACGGCTTCCGGTTGGTTCAACGCAAAGGTTGTTCCGTCCGCAGACACGAAGTCGCCGTCGTTGGAATAGATAAAGTTGCTGAAGCCGCCCCACCAGGTCGGGAAGTTAATGCCGTATTGTTTAATGTTCTTGGGATCGAAGTTCGGATCGTTCGCGTTCCGGCCCTTGGAGTCGATCGTTAGCAGCTTGGCCGTTTCTACGAATTGCTGCCAGGTCCAGGCTTCCGAAGCTTTCGACGGAGGAGGCGCGATGCCTGCTTCCTTGAAGATGTCTTCGTTGTAGAAGAGGCCGAACGTTTCCGGACCGGGCGCGATGCCGATCACGTGTCCCGGCTCCAGCGAGTAGAGGAGGTTCGGAACCAGACTGTCGAAGTTGATGGTAGCGTCCTTGTCCAGGAATTCTTGCAAATTATAAAATTTTCCTTGCTCGGCCAACGGGAATGCGATCGAGCCGGATTCCATCATGGCGATGTCGGGCACGTCGTTGCCTGCGACCATCGTCGTCAGCTTCGTATCGTAATCCGCTGCGATATGCTGCAAATCGACCTTGATATGCGGGAACTTTTCTTCGAAACGCTTGATCGCCACTTTGTATGCGGCCAGTTCGTCCGGAGCTCCCCACACCGTCATTCGAAGCTTGATCGACTCGGGCTTGCCGCCGGTTCCTTCGCCGCTTCCTCCGCTGTTGGTCTGACTTGCTTCGCTCTGAGGCTGGTTGGAAGACGACGGCCTGGAGCAGCCGGTTAAGGCGACAGTCGCCAGCAGCACCAGTGCCAGCAGCCAAGCGATAGTATGTTTGCCACGTATCATACGATAACCCCTCTCGAATGTTCTAGGCTCATTCTTTTACATAGCTGCAGTCTATGTTGAACCCAGTATAGGAGATTTTGCAGCGCTTACATATTCCCATTATCTTTGTATTGGTGGACTATCATTGGCTCATCGCATTATCGCGGGAGAGTGATTCCGATCCGCGTCCCTTTGCCAAGATCGGATTGGATGTCGACGCCGTAAGGTTCGCCGAAAGCAAGGCGTATGCGCGAGATCGTATTGCGAATGCCGATCGAGGCCATCTCCTTGTGGAAAATGTTGTGCACCGCCTCAGGGCTCATGCCCCTGCCGTTGTCCTCGATCTCGAAGCGACAGGCCTCCTCCGTCATGCGCCCGCGAATGGTGATGACTCCGCCCGTCTCCATCATCGCGAATCCGTGCAGAATCGCGTTTTCCACGAAGGGCTGGAACAGCAGACGCGGCATTTTGCAATCATAGAGCTCGGGATCGATATCGTAATGAACGGCGAACTTATCCTCGAATCGTACCGACATAATGTAGAAATAGCTCTTCATCCATTCCAGCTCGTCGGTCAGCCGAACGGAGCCCCATTCCTTGCGCGTCGTGTATTGCAGCATATGGGAGAGACATACGAGCATCCGGCTCAGCTCTTTCTGCCCGTTCTCGATGGCGGTCCAGTTCATAATGTTTAAGGTATTGAACAGAAAATGCGGATTCATCTGCATGTTTAAGGCGCGAATCTCCGCTTCCTGCTCCTTCAGCCGACTCTCGTAGTTTTCCGTGACCAGCAGCCGTATACGGTCGTTCATCCGGTTAAAGCGCTGAATGAGCAGGCCGAATTCATCGTTTGTGCGGACGTCAAGCTGCGTATGGAAGTCTCCGTCTCCAACCGAACGCATAGCGCCGAGCAGCCGCTTGATCGGATTCGTAATTTTGCCCGAGATAAAATAAGCGAATGCCAGAGCGACCGCAACCATCGCCAGGGACAGCAGCACGGTGGAGGTGCGTATAACGGGAGCCAGCTCGCCGACGAGCGACGCTTCCGGCGTAATGACGATCGACAGCCACCCTGTTACTTTGGAACGGTCGAAGCAGACAATGACCGCTTCTCCGTCCAGCTTCATGCGCCGGGTTCCGCTGTCTTGCTCTTGCAGCTCCTGTACCCAATCTCCGTCGTAGCGCTGACTGATTCGCTCCGGCTCGCTGCTCCCCACTACCGTATTGAACGAATCGAGGATTAAATAGCGCGAATTGTCGGGAATGCTCTGCTCGAACAGCCTGGTCAGGGAATCGGCTTTGAAGCTGACGGCGAGCACCGGGCGCTCGACCCGCTCGTCCAATCTTTCCAGCGTCGAGTTATCCAGATAGGAGAAATCGAGTACGCGGGTCGCCGAGTATAGATAGCGGAAATCCAGACGTCCTTCCTCCAGATACGACTGATCGAACATATCGGCGAAATCGTAGGTGGGATACCAGACCATTCGTCCGTCCGCCTGCTGCGCGGCGCGATAAACCGCCGACTGCTGCGGATCTCCCTGCGGCAGCGTCTGGCCGAACGTAAAATAAGACGTCCAGAGCTGGTAGGCGTAGACGTCTTCGATTTGCGAGAAATAAGATCTGAGCGCCCGGTTGACGACTCTGTCGGCGGCCAGCAGCTCGGCCTGATCGTTCGGATTCAACGTATTGAAGATTTCAAATAGCTCCTTATCCACAAACAAAGCCTGGCTGTTGCGGTCCACGATGCCCAGCTTGGTGTCGATAATTTCGTTGTTTTTGACGACGATGCTTTGCACGTTCTGCTGGGCCTGGCCGGTGACTACTTCCAGACTTTTCGTATAGTAGATCATCCCGGCCGTCACGAGCGGAACAACAATGAGGAAGACGTAGCTGACCAGCAGCCGGATTCGGAAAGTGATTTTCATGAGAGCCCGCCTCTTTGCTGCAGCAGCGACATCTGTCTGTGACGTTCGGGCGACAGTCCGAAATGCTTCTTGAAGACGCGACAAAAATATTTCGTGTCCGTATAGCCGGATTCGGCGGCAATCTCGTAAATTTTGAGCCGATTATCGGCCAGCAGCTGGGCAGCCCGTTCCATTCTCGCTTCCAGCAGATGCTCCGTGAACGTTTTGCCTGTGTGGTTTTTGATCCAGGTGCTGAAATACGACGGGTTAAAGAAGAAATGCTCGGCCGTCTGCTCCAACGTAATCGGCTTCTGCCGGTTGTCGGCTATCCATTTGACGCATTCCGCGGCTATTTCCTTGTCACCCGCCTCTTTGCCGGCATGCAACGCCTGATGAAGCTCCCGCAGCCTGCTTTCCATCAGCGTCAGCAGCTCCCCGAATGTGCGGCATGCGGATACGCCGGTGACGGCCGCCTGCATAAGCGCGCTGCCCACCTGGCGATCGACATGCTCGCGGTTGCGGCTCTTGATCTTCATCAGCAGCAAAGCGGCCTGCTCCTTGAGGGAGGAGGGCGCTGTCCGTCCAGCGGCGGCAAACCGTTCGAAGCTGCGAGCGCATAGATCGACGGCCGTGTCCGCCGACCTGTCTTGCAGCGCTTCGAACAGCGCCTCGCTGTCGATCGGAGCGCTTGGACTCGGAACGGAAGTCGTGTCCTCCGCCGTCAAAGCTCCCTTATGCCGCTCATAGAAGTGATACACGCTTGCGGCGCGGGCTTGACGGCAGGCGCGCTCTCCTTCCACCCATAACGATCGCGGCGCTTCGCCCGCGCAGTGCCAGAGCCTCCCCGTCAGGCTCCAAGCTTCGTTTAACGACAGCATATCGGTCTGCAGCCTCTCCCAGCTAGCCTCCAGCGTCTGCGGCTCCAGCCGCACGAGGGATATCCATTGGCCGGAGACGCCGGAAGGCGAGTCAAGCGGCAGCGTGCAGGCCGCTCCATATTGCGCCCAGACTCGCTCCATATCGGCCATCAGCGCTGCGGCATCATAGTCCAGCCCGGAGTCGGCATGAGGCTGAAGCTCGGAATAGATGACGGCGCCGCTTCCGTGCAGCCATTCCAGCTCGGTCAGCTCCTGCCGTTCCGCCTCCTTCACGTCGCAGCCGCTAATCCACGACAGAAGTAACCGCTTCCGGTAGGCGGAAGCAGCCGCGCGCAGCTGCAGCTTAAGCGTCTCCGATTCGGAATGTCGAAGCGTCTCTTCTTGCAGCGCAGCTTGCACTCGTCTTAGCAGCTCGGCTACTTTATCCCTATCGATCGGTTTCAATAAATAATCGTAAGCGCCGTGCCGCATGGCGGCTTGCGCATATTCGAACAGGTCGTAGGCCGACACCATCACCACTTTGGGTTTGAATGCTTCATGCTCCAGCAGGCCCAGCAGCTCCAAGCCGTCCAGGTTGGGCATTCGAATATCGGTCAGCACGACATCGGGCCGCTCCTCCCGAATCAGCGCGAGCGCGGCTTGACCGTCGCTGGCGTCGATGACGCAGTCGGACGACCGAAGGGACAGGATCATATTTTTCATGCCTCTGCGGTGTCTAGGTTCGTCGTCCACAATCAATATTTTCATCCGCGTTCCCTCCCTATTGCTTTAATTATAGTAAAAATCGGATTGCCGCACGGGGCGTATTATTTGGAAAAGTGGACTTTTGTTGGGGGTTTGACGCATGCACGGGAAACGCGGCTAATAGGGGGAAGAAGACCGGAAGAACCGGGTGAACCCATGTTCCGGTGCCGGGTATGCTTCCCGCGATGCCTCGTGCGCAAATGCGGGCTTTTTGAACAACCTCCTGAAGGAAAGAACGTGGTATGATAGGGGAGTTGAATGGATAAAAGGAGATTAGGAATCGTGGGCAGACTTGTCTTATTAGGATGTATCGCATACTTGGTCGTGGGGATCGGACAACTGGTCGTGGGCACTGTCATGGAGCCGATGGTCGCGGCGTACGGAATCAAGTATGGTGACGGCGGGCAACTCGTTATGAATCAATTTCTAGGCGGATTGGTCGGGATTACGCTTGCTCCGTGGCTGATGGGACGGATCGGCAAGAAGCTGCTGCTGCTTGGCGCGCTTGGGGTCATGACCGTCGCTGAAATTATATATGCGTTTCAACCTTCATGGGGCGTGATGCTGGCAGCGGCTCCATTCGCAGGCTTTGGCTTCGGAACGACGGAGGCGCTCGTCGGTTCGTTCATTATCGGCGCGGCGATGGGCAATGCGAACGTGGCGATGAGCCGGGTGGAAATTTTCTTCGGCGTCGGCGCGCTGCTAATGCCGTTCGCGGGAGCGGCGTTTATATCTAGCGGGTACTGGGAGTCGGCGTTTGCTCTTGTCGGCGGCTTGGCCGCGATTGCGCTGGTGACGTGGTTTTTCTTCTGGCCGAAAATTCTGGATCGTCCTTTGGAAGGAGCGGCCCCTTCGGAAGCCCGTCGGCAGAGTACGCCGCACCGTGGATTTACGTTTGTCGTCCTGGCGGCTTGTTCTCTGTTTTTCGCTCTCTACGTCGGTTTGGAGATGAGCTTCGTACACTATCTTCCTTCGCTGCTGGTGAATCAAAACGGGCTGTCGGAATCGTCGGCCTCGCTGTCGCTTGGCCTGTTCTGGGGAGCGATGACGGTGGGAAGAATCGTATCGGGGCAAGCGGCTGATCGTTGGGGCGGCGGCGCGTATATGCTAGTGACCTGCTTAGCCGCGGCGTTGGTCTTCGCGCTTCTAGGCGGCTTCAGCAGCACCTGGGCGACGATTGCGCTGACATGCCTTGCCGGATTGGCAATGTCGGGAATGTTCGCGATCGCGCTCGTCTTTGCCAACCGGGCCGTGCCGGGGATGACCGAGCGCACGACAAGCTTGCTAATGGCGTTCGGGGGAATCGGCGGGGCGCTGATGCCGAAGCTGACGGGCTGGTTCCTGGATGAGAACGGCATGGAAGCCACCCGCTGGCTGTTCGCCGTTTTTGCCGTTCTGATGCTTGCGGTTATCGTCTGGGCGCTGCTGTCCGCCAAAGCGTTGGATCGGGCTCGCGGCGCAGCGCCGATTGCTGCCGGCAAAGCTTAATGACCGCATAGAGAAATGAAATATTGATGGATGAAATGCTGCAAGACGAAAAAATGAAAAGATGAAAGGCGGTCGTTAAAATGAAAAATATTGTGTCCGTAAGATGGGTGCTGGCGCGTTTGTACGAGCCGGATGTGGTCGTCGTCGATTGCCGGTTCCAACTGGGACAGCCGGAAGCCGGTAGAAACGCATACGAGGAGTCGCATATTCCCGGCGCGATCTACCTGGACTTGGAGAAGGATTTGTCCGGACCGCTAGACGAGCATGGGGGCCGACATCCGCTGCCGGATGCGGCCGAGTTGGCCGCCCGGTTCGGTAAGGCGGGTATTAGCAACGAAACGCGCGTCGTAGCTTACGACGATCAGGGCGGAGCGATGGCCTCCCGGCTCTGGTGGCTGTTGAAATACTTGGGCCACGAGAACGTCTTCGTGATGGACGGCGGGTTCTCGGCCTGGAAAACGGCGGGATGCCCGGTGTCGGCCGAGCAGAAGATCATCGTTCCCGCGCAGTTTGTCGCAACGGTGCAGCACAGCATGCTGGTCGAGGTCGACGAGGTTCGCGAATCCCTCGATACAGGGCGCTATGTGCTGATCGACTCCCGCGAGGCTCCTCGTTACCGCGGCGAAGTCGAGCCGATCGATCCGATAGCCGGACACATTCCCGGCGCGCGGAATATGTTCTGGGCGGAAGGCCGCCATGCCGACGGCAGCTGGAAGAACGCCAATGAGCAGCTTGAGCGGTTCTCGGGCGCGGGCTTGTCCGCAGACGACGAGATCGTCGTCTACTGCGGCTCCGGGGTCACGGCTACGCCGAACGTGCTGGCTTTGCAGGAAGCGGGCTTCGGTAAGGTGAAGCTTTATGCGGGGTCTTGGTCGGATTGGATCAGCTATCCGGAGAATCCGATTGCGACAGGGGAAGAAGGGGAAGAAGGGGAATAAGGGGGATTTTTAATGAATGCTTTAACTTATGAAGAATTCGTTCAATTGGTCGAAAAATATAAGATTCTTCCCTTCTCGGAGTTTGTACCGGAATATCCATCGTTGACAGCGGCGTCTGTCAATAACGATTGGCATACAGGGACCGTTACGGATCCATGGCTATGGCGGATTCGGATAGTTCAGGACGGCGTTGCAGCATATGGGAAATTTTTTAGGGATAAGGCCTGTTTTATTCATATTGAATTTTTTCCTATAATCAGGTCCATCCTATCATCCGACAGAACCGTTGAGGAACGATATAAGGACGGTCTGATTTCAAGAACTGCATATCATATCTATAAAGTTTTGTGCGAGCACGGAAATATTGATTCGCGGAATTTGCGAAAATTGACCGATTTAAATAATAAAGAGAATAAAAAAGAGTACGAAAAATCGCTAGTCGAACTTCAGAATTACGGTGACGTAGTTATTACCGGAGCAGCAAATCAGAACGATGAAGATTCAGGCTGGAGCAGTATGTGTTACCAGCCATCGGAATTATGGCTGAGCTCGATGCATACAAGTCCTAATTATGCGACCATTGAAGATGCGAAAAATCGGTTGATAGCGGAATTATCCGGAAGCTGCTCCGATAAAGCCCTTAAATTCTTTACAAAGAAACTAAAGCTCTGATCGTGTACAATCAGCATGCCAACAGCGTCACGACGTGTTGCTAGAACAGCAAAAGTTTCTCAGTTCCATCCTCTCGGAAATGCGGGGTTCTTGAGCTGGGGGTGCGATCCTGTCCATAAAACAGAAATAGACTGCTCCCGTACAAGGGATGCGGTCTATTCGACGTTCTCTTCTATAAGAAGCTCCCAAAAGGAGTACCCTAAAAATGCCATGGATACATACTAGTTTATTAAAAAATTGAACATAAGTCTATTTCTTTTTGGGTATAGCTTGTATGTTATAGAAGCGACCGCGGCGCATAACAACTTATGGGAGGAGAAGCCCGACATGATTACGCTCAGAAAAATTACGCTGGAGAACCGGCGTGCCGTATTTAATCTGGAGGTTTCAGAGGAACAACGCCGCTATGTGGCGTCCAATCTGTCGAGCGTGGCTTCGTGTTATGTCCTGGCAACCAATGGGGGACATCCGTTTCCGTTTGCCATTTATGCGGATGAACAGCCGGTCGGTTTTGTTATGCTGACTTATAAAATTACAGGGTACGAGCTCCCGACAATTGCGGAAGACAGCTACTGCATCCTGCGGTTAATGATTGACAAACACTATCAGAATCGAGGCTACGGTAGGGAAGCCATGACGAAAATTCTTGAGTTTGTCCGCACCTTTCCGGCAGGCCCCGCTAAATATTGTTGGATCCCGTATAACGCCGATAATCTCCCCGCCAAAAAGCTTTATGAAAGCTTTGGTTTTCGCGAAAACGGTGAAATCTGTAACGACGAGCGCATAAACGTATTGCGACTCTAAACACGGATAACAGGATACTCCGGTTTTCAAGAATTCGTTGGCTGAGAAGTAAGGAGGGGAAGGATTGAACGGCGAAAAAATGAATACGAGGCTCGATAGCGTTCGCTTTATGGTCCATGACATGATTATGTCCATTCCATGCGAGACCCGGAAACAAGAAGCCTGTGCTCACCTGTTTGGGGTGTCTGCTTTTGCTGCGATGCTCGCGATGAGACGAAGGCTAAGCCAAGAGTTGGCGGCGATCGCGGGACTGCTTTACAACTATTACTTTTATAAGACAGGCATAAGGGATTTCCCGGGCCTTAACAGTTCCGAAGCTGTGAGGCCGCTATTAAGGGACTTGAATCTCTTTAACAAGGAAGAGCAAATCGCCGTCTTGAGAGCTATTTTCTATTGCCAAGACAGAAGCAGGATTCACGGGCCGTATGAAGAAATTGTAAAAGATGCCTGCTTACTGCACTTTTATTTTCAAAATACGGGGTGCAGCATTCCGTCGCAGGGTGCGGATAGACTTCGAAAGGCGCTTTATGAGTTGGCGATTCCCAACGATTTATCGGTAGAAGGGCATGGCCTTGGCAACACCGACAATCATCAGGACACGACGAATAGACGGAGTGATTTAGCCGACATCGCGGAAGCGTTGGCTGGGTCACACATCGTTGGAGTACCGGGAGATCAACGATACCGGGAAGTCTGCAGATATTGGCCCGATACTGGCGTATACAAGGAATTACAGAATGAGTGGTGCGCCGCATTTGTATATCACTGCTGCCGCCGAGCCGGATTTCAACTTCCGATGCGCTACCCGAACGGCAAATGTCGGTTTGCCGGTGTAGGGGCTTGGTTAGAGTGGGCTCAGCTGCCCGAAACCGGATTTCTCTATTTTGACGGACAGAATGGATTTATTCCAGAGCGCGGGGATATCGTGATTTATGAAAAACTGCTTTCCGATGACCCGCATGATCATATTGGCATTGTCCTAGGCTGCAATGCAGGGGAAATTGAAGTGGCTGAGGGCAACAGGGACAACCAGAACTATTCTAGCGTTTTTAACAGAGATCGGCGGCACTGTATCCTCGGTTATGTTCGAATCGACAACGACTACGTGTTTCAGTTCAACGGCGAATATAACCCGATCCAATCAATTTAAGGGGAGATAGAAAAAATGAGCGAGAACGACAAAGAAATCATTGATAGCTATATTGAGGCGTATAACTCATTTGATATTGAAGGTATGCTTGCGCTCTTGCATGAAGAGGCACTGTTTAGAAATTATTCCAACGGCGAAGTGAACACGGAGACTAAGGGCATTCACGAATTCAGAGCATTGGCCGAAAAGTCCGCACAAATTTTCTCTAGTCGGTGTCAGACAGTTACGAGTTATAGCCAGATTGACGGCAAAGTGGAGATTCAAATTGATTATGAAGCCGTATTGGCCGCGGATTTGCCCAATGGCTTGAAGCAGGGAGATCGGATTCAGCTTAAAGGGAAGTCCATATTTGAGATCCGGGAAGGCAAAATAGCGTTAATTGAAGATTACAGTTGAGTCGTGACAGGTGACGGTAGGAGAGGGAGCTGTTTGCCTCCGAGGAGAATAGAAATGGCTGTGGGCGGCGGTTGTCAAAAAATAACGAAATTTAGCCCATCTGCTGAAGAGGTACTTGTTAAAGCGGCATCGCATATGTTAAAATCGCAATTAGGCAGACCGAAGTGCTGGTAACACCCGGTCTACAATCGGCTTGAATGGGGTTTCCCTTCAAGTTCCTAATGACTACCAGAACCCACCTGCGGCGTTAGCCACGGGTGGGTTTTTACATTTTCTTGTTATTCGGATCGGCGGAGGATGGAGCGGGGCTGCGCCGAAGCTGCATCGGTGTGCAGCCGCGATAACGCTTAAACAGCTCGTCCAAGTATTGAATCGTTCCGAAACCGGTTTGCTCCGCGATCCGGGTAATAGGCAAATCTGTGTCGCGAATGAGGACCTCCGCCTTGCCGATGCGGTAAAGGTGAATATACTCCGTGAACGTGCGTCCTACGGCATGCTTAAACACTCGGCAAAAGTGGTACGGGCTCATCCCTGCCGCACGCGCCGCTTCGCCAACGGTCAGCTTATCGCTGTATCGGGCTTCGATATAGGAGATGGCATCCTTCAGCCGTTCCATTCTGCGTTTGGCAGCCTCGCCTCGCACGTCCTCTCCGTCTGCGCTCTCCCCGTATTCGCGGGCCAGAACCAATAACAGGACATGAAGATAGGATTTGATCGCTAGTTCGAAGCCGGCGCTGCGGGCGACATACTCTTCGATGATGGAACGAATGATGGTTATACAGTTCGTGTAACCGCCGTCTCCAGTCTGCAGAAGAACGGGGAGCCGCAGCTTGCCCGTCAGCATGGAGCGGGACGCCACATTCATGAAGTCCGAGCTGGCCAACCGGCTGCGATCGAGCAAAATTGTGTAATAGTCCGGCGGCGTATCGACGACATACCCGCTGTGAATGACCCCTTCTCCGATTAGAACAAGGTCGCCGGCCTGCCCGACGAACGAGCGTCCCCCGATATGCAGCTCCACTTGTCCTTGCCTCACGTAGATCAATTCCAGACAATCGTTATGCCAATGCGGCGGGAAAATGGTCGATCCGACACATTCGGGTTGGAACAGATTAAACGGATACGTATCCCCAAGCATTGCCAAATATTGATTATTTCCGCTGTCCGTCATGCTTTCGTCGCCCCTTGGAGATAATGAGCAAGATCGCGTAAAAATCCCGCAAGGTTGCCCGTAGACTCGTGCCTCGATTGTACTCTATGATCAAGGCAAAGAACAGGGCAGAGGGGAAAGATGAGCATGGAAAATCGGAAGCTGAGCATTCGTCTGATGGATAACGAAGTCTGGTGGGGAGGAGACATTACTTACGGAGATCAAATGCCGTTTGGACGAAAGACGATTGAGATTGACCTTGCCGCAGGCATTCGCGGGAATCAGGCGGCGCCGCTGCTCGTCTCAAGCAAGGGCCGGTACGTTTGGGCTGACGCTCCGATTCGGTACCGGTTCGAGGACGGCTTGCTGACGGTTGTAAGCGACTCGGGGGAGCCGGTATTGCGGGGAGAGGGCGGGAATCTCCGTCAGGCATTCCTTTCGGCGTCGGCCGAGCATTTCCCGGCAACCGGTACGCTGCCGGACGCGCGTTTTTTCTCGGTGCCGCAGTATAACCTGTGGATCGAGCTGCAATATGAGCCGACGCAGGAAAAGACGCTGCGCTACGCCGAGGCGGTATTGGCGAACGGATTGCCGCCGGGAGTCATCATGATTGACGACAACTGGATGGAGGACTATGGGGTATGGCGTTTCCGGTCCGACCGGTTTCCCGATCCTAAGGCAATGACAGACAGATTGCACGAGCTTGGCTTCCAGGTCATGCTGTGGACTTGCCCGTTCGTCAGCCCGGATAATGCCGCCAATTTCCGGATGCTCGAGAGCAAAGGATATCTTCTGCGCGACGAGCGGGGAGAGACCGCCATTCGTAGGTGGTGGAACGGCTACAGCGCCGTGCTCGACTGCACGAACCCGGATGCGGTCGCTTGGTACCAGGAGGAATTGCAGCGTCTAATGGACGATTACGGCATCGACGGATTCAAGCTGGACGCAGGCGATCCCGAATACTACCGAGCGTCCGACCGGAGCGCGGTTCCGATGCATCCGAACGGCCATTGCGAGGCTTGGGCGGCAGTCGGCCGGCGTTATGCGTTTAACGAGTATCGAGCCTGCTGGAAAATGGGCGGACAGCCGCTTGTCCAGCGTCTGAGGGACCGCCAGCACAGCTGGGATCTGAACGGGCTTGCTTCGCTGATCCCGAACGGGCTTGCGCAAGGGCTGGCGGGTTATGCTTATATTTGCCCGGATATGATCGGCGGAGGGCAGATCGGAGACGTTGAGAACAATCCGTCGTTCCGCATTGATCAAGAGCTGTTCGTCCGTTACGCGCAATGCTCGGCGCTGTTTCCGATGATGCAGTTCTCGACGGCGCCTTGGCGCGTACTGGATCGGGAGCATCTCGCATACTGCGTCGAGGCGGCGAAGCTGCATGCGGAGCTTGGCGACACGTTCCTCGCGCTGGCGCAGCACGCTTCGACTACCGGAGAGCCGATTATGCGGCACATGGCTTACGTATTTCCCGACTGCGGGCTGGAGGATGTTACGGATCAGTTCATGGTCGGCGACCGTTTGCTCGTGGCGCCGGTCGTGGAGGAAGGGGCGCGTCGTCGCGTCATCCGTTTTCCTGCAGGCGAGTGGCTGGGAGACGACGGAAGCAGGGTGCAGGGACCTTGCGCGCTGGAGGCAGATGCGCCTCTGTCTCGCTTGCCGCATTACCGGTTAGTCGAAGAATAGGAAACGATGCCGGGACGAAGAAGCGGGTATGCAAGGCGGAACAAATAAAATGACAATAAATTCAGGCAGGGCACCAGGCGCGGGAAGGGCCGGTGATCTGCCTGTTTTTTGTGACTAAACCATCCCTTTCGGAATGAAATGGGCATCCTCGTCATTGATTCAATTTATTTCGTCATTCAAAGTCAAGAAAAGTAAAGAATAGGCAAGAGAAGTTCGAGCCGATTCCGTAGGAAACCCCGTTCCGCTTACCGAAATGTTAAGGATACGCTTCTCATGCTCTTCGAACAGGATGTGGTGTCCAGATGCGGTTTCCAAGCCTCATGCGCAAAATGACAATTTTCCCGAAACTGCTCTTAACGTTCCTGGTCGCCATCGTGCCCCTATTTTTCGTGAGCCTGCAGATGAACCGGATGGGCGCGGATAGCGTCCGTCAGGAAATTCTCGCTTCCATGGAGTCGCGCATCCATTATCACATGGGATCGCTCGAAGCGGAGATGGAGCGGCTCATCCGGCTTCATAAGCAGTACATTGTCGACGACGACGTCACCAAGCTCAGTATGATCTCCCCCATTCTTCCCTATTACGACGTGATGCTGATGGAGAAGCGAGTGCAAAACAAACTGCTCGTTATGAAAAATTCCAGCCTCTACATCGCCGAAGCGAAAGCTTATATTCCCTTGATCGGCAAAACGCTTCTCTCCACGAACTACGAATTAGCCATGACGGAGGAGGAAGTCCGCGAGCTCCAGCAGCTGAATCGGAGCCAGGTGTCCCCCGTCGTCTACTGGAAGGGCAAGCTCTTGCTCAACTCCATTAACCCCGATCCCTCGTATTCGGATAAATCTCCGGCTTACATTTTGCAATCGGAAATGGATCAACCGAGACTGAAAAGCTACCTCAGCCAGATCGTCAACGGGGACCGCGAGGGCTCTCTGCTCTTTAACGAAGAGCAGGAGTGGGTGCTGAGGAGCGGCGCGGAAGAACCCGTACAGGCTATCGCTCGGCAGTTCGTCAAGCAACAGCCTCAGGAACTGAAGTCCGGACAAGGGAAAATTGAAATTCATAATCGGAATTATTACGTGGCGTTCGAGCGTTCCCAGCTCCTGAACATGGACTTGGTTCTCTATATGCCGGAAGAGCAGGTGTTAGGGCCGCTCGATAAATACCGTACCTGGTTCTGGATTCTGTCCGGAATTTCGCTGGCCGTCGTCGTCGCATTCTCCTACTGGATCTTCCGGTTAATTCATTTTCCGCTGAGAAAAATGGTACGGGCGTTCCGCAAAGTGGAGAATGGGGACTTGAGTTTGACGATCGTGCACCGGAATTACGACGAATTTCAATACCTGTACGGGCAATTTAACGTCATGGTCGGCAAGCTGAAACACTCGATCCAGGAAGTGTACGAGTCGCGGATCATGGCCCAGCAATCGGAGCTGAAACAGCTGCAATCCCAGATCAATCCGCATTTCCTGTACAACACGTACTTCATGGTCCATCGTATGGCCGAAGCGCACGACGTGGATAACGTAACCAAGGCTACGAAATATCTAGGGGAATATTTCCAATATATTACCCGTAATTCCTCTGACGAGGCGACCGTAGAGGAAGAGTGGAACCACACGCTCGCTTACTTGGAAATCCAGCAGATGCGATCGCACAATCGGATCGAAGCCCGGGTATCGGAGCTTCCGGAAGTCGAACCGGACGGCGTTCGAATCCCGCGCCTCATTCTGCAGCCGCTTGTGGAGAACGCCTATCAGCATGGGTTGAAGTCGAAGGTGTCTGGCGGGATCGTCGCACTATCTGCAAAGAGGCTTCAGGACGGGGTGCTCGCGCTCTCCGTGGAGGATAACGGAGACGAGCTGAGCGACGAATGCTTGTCAGACCTTCGATATAGGCTTGAGAGCAAGCGCGAGGATCAGACGGAGAAAACGGGACTGCTGAACGTGCATAGAAGATTATCGCTGCGATTCGGCGAGGATTGCGGCCTTAGCGTCTCGCGAAGCGCGTTCGGCGGCTTAAAGGTCGAGATGGTTGTGCCCGCGGATCGCGGAGAACGGAAGGAGGAATAACGATGACCATACGAAGGATACTGATCGTCGATGACGAACCGTTCATCGTGAACGGTCTGGCCGGCATGATCAAGGAGGCCGAATTGCCGGAGTCGGAAGTGTATAAGGCCAGTTCTGCCGCCGAAGCGTTAAGCTGGTTGGAGAGAACGGCGATGGATATCGTGTTGACGGACATCTGCATGCCGGGCATGGACGGTCTGGAGCTGCAGCGCCGAATCCTGCAGCGCTGGCCGCGCTGCAAAATCGTTTTCTTAACCGGACACAACGATTTCAATTACGCGAAGGAAGCGATTCATCACCGCGCGGTCGATTACATTCTGAAGACCGAAGGGGACGCGGCGATCTTGGCCGCGGTGCGCAAAGCGCTGGCCGAGCTGGAGCGGGAATTCGAGATGGGCACCCAGCTCGAGAAGGCCCAGGCCCAGATTCAATCCGCGCTGCCGCTGCTTCAGAAGGAGTTTCTGCTTGATTTGTTCCGCGGCGATCTCCATCCGACGATGAGACTGCAGGAGAGGCTGGACGAGCTCGATATGCCGTTCTCGACCTCGGCTCCCGTGCTGCTTCTCGTCGGCAAAGTGGACGAATGGGCGGATCGCAACGCTTCCGATCAGACGCTGCTGCTATACGCGATTCAGAATATCGCGGAAGAATACTTGTCTCCGGCCGCTCGCACCCTGTCTTTCGCCTACGACAAGAACCGGATCGCGTGGCTGATCCAAGCTCCGGACGATCAAGAGAGGGAAGGCTCCAGCCTCGCGCTATATGTCCGGGGCATGGCGGAGAAAATTCAGACGACGTGCGGCGAGCTGCTGAGATTAAAGCTGAGCTTCGCTTCTGCAAGCGAGCTCGTCCCTTGGTCTTTCATTGCGGAACGTTTCGAAGGATTAAACCGTTCGCTTCGCAGAAGCTTTGCCATGGGGCAGCAGCTGCTGCTGACGGACGACCAGCCGGAGCCCGAGGCCGCGGAGAGCGCAAGCCGGGATTCCGCGACCAAGTGGATCCGAAAGCAAGCGGTGCAGCTGGAAGCGTGCTTGGAGAACGGGCAGCAAACGGAATTTCAAGCGAAGCTGACCGAATGGCTCCGGCACGAGACGATCGGCTCGGAGCCTGAGCTGCGCCTTGTCGCCAGCTGCCAACTGCTCGCGACGTTCCTGGCGTTCGCTTCAGCCGAAGGCGCGCTCAAGGAGCTGTCGGAGAGAATTGATCCGGACAAGCTGCTGAAGGCACATACGCGCGAGAGCTGGGAAGAGGAGATTCTGCGCCTCGCGGAACTAGCCGACTCCGTCTTCGTCCGGCAGGAAGGGATGAATCGTCAGCATGGCCGCAGCGTCGTGGCTACCATCCACCAATACGTCGCCGATAATCTTGGGGGCGACTTGTCGCTAACCCGGATCGGAGAAGTCGTCGCCTTGAATCCGGCGTACCTGTCGAGATTATACAAGCAGCTTACCGGGAACGGGCTTTCCGAGACGATTACGGAAGCCAGGCTGGCTGAAGCGAAGCGTCTGTTGGAAGAGACGAACGAGAAGGCGCAAGACGTCGCGATCAAGGTCGGCTTCGAGTCGGCGGCGTACTTTACGAGGCTATTCAAGAAAATGACGGAGCGAACGCCTCAGGAATATCGGGAATTTTCCAGAAAGCCGCGTTGATTTGACGTCCGGCCGGCGTCCAAGGAAGTCGTAGACAGAAGGCAAGAGAAGTAGAAATCGTCCAATAGAACGGAATTCCTCGCGCCCCTATAATCAAAAACAAGAAGAGAGCTTCTTCTTGGTCTCGCGCCATTTCACATTTACGTAGGGGGAACAACGAATGAAGATGACGAGAACGGTCGCCACTGCGGCGACGACCGCTTTGCTGCTGGCGACGGTACTCTCCGCTTGCAGCGGGGGCAATAACGGCAATCAGGCTTCTTCAAGCTCTTCGGCTCCGGCCGAGTCAAGTGCCGCGGCATCCGGGTCCGCAACGGAATCGTCCGCGCCTGCGATCGATCCTTTAGGCAAATACGATCCTCCGATCGAAGTGACGGCCATCCGTCCCTATGACGAAATGACGAAGTTTGTAGAAGGTCAGAATGCCGACAACAATGAGTGGATAAGCGTATACGAAGAGAAGCTGGGCATCAAGCTGAAGCACGCCTGGACGTTCCAGGGCCCGGGAGAACAGTACGACCAGAAGCTGAACGTGGCGATCGCGAGCAACGACTTGGCGGACATCATGGCCGTTAACCCGAACCAAATGAAGCAGATGGTGGAGGCCGGCCAACTTGAGGATATCTCCGGCGTGTACGAGAGCACTGCTTCCGAATTCGTCAAAACCTCGATGAACGCGGATGGAGGCGTCTCGCTCAAGTCGGCAACGTTCGACGGGAAGCTGATGGGCATTCCGAGGCTCGGCTCCGACATCGATAACGTGGCGCTTCTCTGGGTGCGCACGGACTGGCTGGAGAAGCTGGGCTTGCCCGAACCGAAGACGATGAGCGACGTGCTGGCCATCTCCAAGGCGTTCACGACTCAGGATCCGGACGGCAACGGCAAGGCCGACACCTCGGGTCTGGCTCTGACGAAGGACCTTGAAGGCGGATTTGCCGGCTTCGAAGGGTTCCTGAACGGTTATCATGCTTATTTCAACATCTGGATCAAGGACGCCTCCGGCCAACTGGTCAACAGCAACATCCAGCCGGAGATGAAGGCGGCCTTGGCCGAAATGCAGAGAATGTACAAGGATAAGGAGATCGACAAGGAATTCGGTACGAAGGACGGCACGAAGGTGGCGGAAGCCGTCACGAGCGGCAAGATCGGCATGTACTACGGCCAGATGTGGACGCCGCTGTGGCCGCTGCAGGGAGGCAAGGATCTCGATCCGAATATGCAATGGCGGCCTTTCGCGATTACTTCCGTCGACGACAAGCCGGCGCTCGGCCAAGTTCCTTTCTCCGTCAATCAGTATTACGTCGTCAAGAAAGGCGCCAAAAATCCGGAAGCGGCGATCAAGATGCTCAATCTGTGGTTCGATATGCGCTATGACCATCCGTATCAAGAAGAAGTCTACGGCGCGACGAAGGACGGTATCGAGACGTTTAAGCATTCGCTTATCGCCGGGGCGCCGATTACGTATAACATCGACAAGTACAGAACCGTCACCCCAAGATTGGACTCTAAGGATCCGAGCGGGCTGAAGCCGGACGTACAGTTGATCTACGACGATATCATGAGGTACCGCGAGGGAGACAACAAAGGCTGGGGCAATGAACGGGTATTCGGCCCTGAAGGCTCCTTCACGGTCATCGAAAAATATTTGGAGACGAATAGCATTCTCCGCAACGAATTTTACGGCGCGCCGACGGCGACGATCGGCGAGAAGGGCGCCACCCTGATGACGCTGCTTAAGGAAACGTTCACGAAGATCATTATGGGCGCCGCTCCGATCGACGACTTCGACAAGTTCGTCACGGACTGGAAGAAGCTCGGCGGCGATCAGATCACGCAGGAGATCAACGACTGGTACGCCCAGCAATAAAGGCAATCAAGCGAATCGGAGAAGGGGGAGTAGCCTCGGTTACTTCCTCTTCTTCGCTCAGTAAGGAGATGCGTAAGACATGGGACTGAGAAAATGGAGACGGGAAATTCCGCTGCACATGATGATATTGCCGGGGCTCGTTCTGATTTTGATCTACAGCTACGTTCCCTTTTTCGGTCTGACGATGGCCTTTCAGAAGTTTCTCCCCGCGCGTCCCTTTTTCGATAATCCGTGGGTCGGCTTGGAGCATTTCCGCTACGTCTGGGACATGCCGAATTCGCTCCGGGTGCTCTGGAATACGTTGTACATCGCCAGCCTGAAAATCGTCGTCGGGCAGCTCGTGCCGATCGCGGTCGCGCTCCTGCTGAACGAGCTTCGGAAGGAATGGTTGAAGCGGGGCGTACAGACGCTCATCTACTTGCCGCATTTTCTGTCGTGGATTATTCTGGGCGGCATCTTGATCGATATTCTATCGCCGTCGCAGGGGATCGTGAATCAACTGCTCGGAGTATTCGGCATCGAGCCGATTTATTTTCTCGGGGATAACCGCTGGTTTCCGATTACGATCGTGATCTCGGACGTCTGGAAGGAATTCGGATTCAATACGATCGTTTATTTGGCGGCATTAACCGGCATTAATCCTTCCTTATACGAAGCGGCCGTCATCGACGGAGCGAGCCGTTGGAAACAAACGCTGAACATTACGCTACCGGGGATATTGCCGATCGTCGTGCTGCTCGCGACGCTAAGTCTAGGAAACGTGCTGAATGCGGGATTCGATCAAGTATTCAATTTATATAGCCCGTCCGTCTACGAGAGCGGCGACATCATCGATACGCTCGTCTATCGGGTCGGATTGGAGCAAGCCCAATACAGCGTGGCTACCGCCATCGGCTTGTTCAAATCGATCGTCTCCTGCGTCATGATCTCCCTGTCTTATTTCTTGGCGTATCGACTGGCTAACTACCGGATTTTCTAGAGGGAGGGACGCGATCATGATTCGAATGAGTATGGGGTATCGGGTGTTCAACGCGTTCAACATCCTGTTCCTGGTCGCCTTGTCGTTCGCTTGCCTGCTGCCGATCATCCACATTCTGGCGATCTCCTTGAGCGGGAGCAGCGAAGCGGGGGCGGGGCTCGTCAGTTTGTGGCCGGTCGGGTTCACGACGAGCTCTTACGAGTTTATTTTGAAAAAACCGGAATTTCTAACCTCGATCGGAGTGACGCTGCAGCGGGTCGCGCTCGGAACCGTCGTCGGCATGCTCATCACGCTGCTCGTGGCTTACCCGTTATCGAAGGAGACGCACGCTTTCCGAATGCGGACAATCTATGCCTGGGCTTTCGTCTTTACGATTTTGTTTAACGGCGGCTTGATTCCTTGGTATATGACGATCAAGTGGACCGGCATCATGGATACGATCTGGGCTCTCGTGCTCCCGGGCGCGGTCCCGGTGTTCAATATTATTTTGCTGCTGAATTTCTTTCGCGGACTGCCGAAGGAGCTGGAGGAATCGGCTTCCATCGACGGAGCGGGACATTGGACGACGCTGTGGCGCATATACGCTCCGTTGTCCATGCCGGCGATCGCGACGATTATGCTGTTTACGATCGTGAATCACTGGAACTCCTGGTTCGACGGGCTAATCTTGATGAAGTCTCACGACAATTATCCGCTGTCCACGTATTTGCAGACGATTCTGGTCCGTATGGATCTGACGTCCGTAACGGGAGAGGCGCTAAACAATCTTCGGGAAGTATCGGATCGCACGGCCAAGGCCGCGCAAATCTTCGTGGGAGCGCTGCCGATCATGCTCGTGTATCCGTTTTTGCAGCGGTATTTCGTGAAAGGAATCGTCATGGGCAGCGTCAAAGAATAGATGGGGAACGGGAGCAATCCGGAAAAACGAGAACGCGGCTTAGGGAGGGACTAACGTGGGGGAAAAGAAATACGAGTTTCGTAGGCGGTTGGAGACGGCGCACAAGCCGAATAGGCGAAATCCGGAGGTTCTTCCATCCGGAGGAGAAGCGCTGGTAGACGAGGGGTGGACCATCGTAATGGGGGAGGGGGCATCGCCGCTAATCCGACGGGTTGCCAAGGATTTGCAGGACTATTTCGACGTCAGCATGAACGTATCCGTAGGCTTGCGGCGAGTTCTCGACGTGTCGGCGGCAGCTGCCGAGGAGCGCGTCATCGTGCTGGGGGAGAAGAAGGATTGGTCTTCGGGAATAGGGGAGAGCTTGGCCGAGCCTCGCTCCTACAGACTGATCGTGGAGCAGCAACGTATCCTCGTATGCGGATATGACGACAGGGGAGTCGGGCAAGGAAGCTACTTTCTGGAAGACTTGATGAACTTGCGGGAAGCTCCGATCATCGAGGCCCGGGACGTTACTCGGGAGCCGCTGTTCGCACCGCGAATGGCGCATTCCGGATGGGGACTCGATCATTATCCGGACGAGCATCTGAACGCGATGGCCCATGCGGGCATCGACGCGATCTTGCTGTTCGTCAAGGATGTGGATCGGACGACGGACGGGCATCAGGATTTCAACAACCTGATCGACCGGGCGGAGAAATACGGACTCGACGTCTACATGTACAGCTATCTGGACAGCAGCCGCGTGCATCCGGAGGATTCCGGCGCCGAGGCTTACTACGCGGGGACGTACGGCAAGATTTTCGAGGCCTGTCCTCGATTCAAAGGGGTTATCCTCGTCGGGGAGTCGGTCGAATTTCCGAGCAAGGATCCGAATACGACGGGCGTGCTTCGGCTGGATTGGCCTTCGGACGAGCCGAAGACAAAGCCGAGCCCGGGCTGGTGGCCGTGCACGGACTATCCGCAGTGGGTGAACGCGGTCAAGAAGGCGGTGCGCAAGCATAACGCCGGGGCGGAGATCGTGTTCTGGACGTACAACTGGGGCTGGGCTCCGGCGGAAGATCGGCTACGGCTTATTCGCGACTTGCCGGACGACATTACGCTGCTCGTCACCTTCGAGATGTTCGAGCAGGTGCAGCGGGAGAACGTCACGAACGTGTGCGTGGATTACACGTTATCGTTCGAGGGGCCCGGCGAGTATTTTCGAAGCGAGGCGGAGGCGGCAAGCGAACGGGGCATCAAGCTGTACGCGATGAGCAATACGGGAGGGTTGACTTGGGATGTCGGCGTCATCCCGTATCAGCCGATGCCGGGACAGTGGACGAGACGCCACGAAGCCCTTCATCGCGCAAGGGTGGATTGGGGCCTGTCCGGTTTGATGGAAACACATCATTACGGCTGGTGGCCGTCATTCGTCAGCGAGCTGACGAAATGGTCTTATTGGACGAACGGGTTATCTGCAGAGGAGGCCCTGGCCGGGATCGCCCGACGCGATTTCGGGGAAAGCGGGGCGGAGCACGCGCTGGAAGCTTGGGGGCACTGGAGCGAAGCGATTAGGCATTATGTGCCGACGAACGAAGACCAATACGGTCCGTTCCGCGTCGGCCCGTCGTATCCGATGGTGTTCCGGCAGCCCGTCCAGATTCCGGCGGCCTGGCACGTGCTGTGGGGCAACGAAATCGTCCTGACGGACTACAAGCCGCATGAGGATCCTCGCCAATCGCTCGGCATCGCCCGATTCGGAGTCGAGATTCGCAGTCTGGAGCGAATGCTGGAGGAGATGCTGCGGGGCAACGCTTGCTTGGAGCGGGCATTGACGGCTCTGGGGAGCGATGCGGCTGGAGGCGGGGGTGGACGACACAAGCTGGAAGAAGGCGAACGTATGCTGGGCATCGGCCGTTTTATCGCTAATTCCGTGCAAACGACGATTCATCTGAAGAAATGGTATATGCTGAAGACGAAGCTGTTCGCCGAATCCGATGCGGAGAGGGCCGAGGAGCTGCTGAAAGAGATGGAGCGGGTTGCCTTGCTGGAGGTCGCGAACGCGGAGAACACGATTCCGCTCGTCGAAGCCGATTCCCGTTTGGGCTGGGAGGCGTCGATGGACTACATGACCGACCGCGAGCATCTGCAGTGGAAGATTAAGCAAGTACGTTCCGTCTTGGCTAAAGAGTTCGGCGATTACCGGCAGTCGTTGGCATTAACCGGACGATATTAGGTTGCGTCGGACGCGGTCGATTCAGGGCCTATGGCCTTATTCGAGACCGGACAATGTGCCAAAATTGATGAACGAGCGAGGTATAGAATGCTGAAGTCCGAGGTTGAAATCGTTACGCGCAAGAGGGCGAATTTGGTCGGATACAGCGTTGAGGCCAGCCTGAATGACGATATTGAGGGAGCGATTGTCGCCGGATTGCGAGAAAAGCTCGTATCCCGGATTGCTGAAATACCGCAGCGTGTCGACAGGAGTATGATGCTCGTTCAGGTATACCCGGATTGCGATTGGACGCCGGATGTAACGTATACCCATATTGTAGCGGTTGAAGTGAACCAACACCCGCCTGCAGCACCGGAGGGGATGATAGTTCACATTGTTCCTGAGGGAAGATTTCTTCGCTTCCTACACCAGGAGGATGAAGGCGATATTGACGCGACCCATGCGGCTATTAACGAATGGCTAGACTTGAACGGATACACCGATGCCAGAGAATATGATATCGAACGATGGGAAGAACTCGACCGTCTCGACAAGGCTGACAATGTCATTGAAATCTATGTGCCCATTGCGTAAAGCCGATTCCATAAGTCAAATCAAATAGAAATCCTCGCCCGAGTGCCGATGCTTGGAGTCATGTTATCATGTTGAACCTGATTTCTCCATCGCCTCGGGTGGGACGATTAAGAGCATCTCGTTGTCTCGTATAGTGTAGGCCAAGAAAGTGCCTTGGTGCTCGTCGGGCTGTGTAGCGGAGGCCAAGAAAGTACCTTGGCGCTAGCCAGACTGTGTAGTGTAGGCCAAGAAAGTGCCTTGGCGCTAGCCAGGCTGTGTAGTGTAGGCCAAGAAAGTGCCTTGGCGCTAGCCAGACTGTGTAGTGTAGGCCAAAAAAGTGCCTTGGCGCTAGCCAGACTGTGTAGTGTAGGCCAAAAAAGTGCCTTGGCGCTAGCCAGACTGTGTAGTGTAGGCCAAAAAGGTGCCTTGGCTTAGCCAGACTGTGTAGCGGAGGCCAAAAAAGTGCCTAATTGGCCTCCGGGCTGCCTCGCCCACCAATTCGAGACAGCCCTACAAGCGAATACAAACCACTCCGTTACTCCGGTTGACTGGTTTCAATCGGTTTCGGGGAGTCTTGCACCGTTCCTTTGGCCGCGGTCCGCGTTCTCTTCCTACTAGGAGTAGGAGGAGACGCTTCGGCTTTAAGGGCCATCTCCTTTAGGAGAGCCGCCTTGCTTTTTCTGCGGGAAGCCCGGGCTGTCTTTGCATCCCATGCCTCGCTCCATTCCGCGAACAACGCATAGTCCTCCCTTACCTGATGCGAGTAGGATAAGGTTCTATTCGTTACATAATCGCAAAATGCTTCTGTGTCTTTGCCGATCGCCCGGACAATTTCGTCCTCGCTGTGATAGCTTAAGATGCCATTCTCTACATCCGCATCCGCGCGGGCATGCAGTTTGGCTGTAATCCGTCCCATACATTCCGCCGTCTTCAGCCAATCCTTCGATTCCTTGAGCTTAAGCAGTTTCAGCTTTTTCTTGTACGGCGATCTTTCTCTGGCGTAGAAATGCCGGCCGTTCATCGTCAAGTAGCCGAGGAAAGGATCGGCTTCATGATGCATCGCTTGCTGGGTCGTAATCACCCGTTTTCCTTGATGGGCGAACTGTTCCCAGAATTCGTCGTTAAAAGGCATGAAGTACACCGGAACCGGCGCGCGTACTTCCTTGATTTCGATAATAAGATCGTCGAGCCCTTGGTGCTCCTCTCCGCCCTCCATAAGCACATAATAACGGTCCAACCCGATAGAGGCAGTACCGGAACCATGTTTGACCGCAATGTCCTTCAGACGATAATAAGAATCCGGAAGTCCTAATCGGGAAGATAAATGGCTCATGTATTCGGTCCATCCGGTTACGATGAGCTGTTCCTCCTCTTCCGTCGGCTTCTGAATCTCCTCCGACCAACGGAATACGCGCCGTCCTTCTTCCAATAAGGTGATCTTTTCAACGAAATTGCTTGCCGCAAGATTTTCCGTTTTCCTCAATAGCTTGCGAATAGGCCCTTTGGTCGAATGCTCGTCGAACACAAGATCGCCGGGATCCTCTTCTCGTTCCGCGTACTTTGTAATCTGCTCCACGTAGGCGGACAAGTAGGCATTCACGGTGTCGATTTGCTCTTCGATCGATAGCGTATCTTCGGGCATAGCAAGCAAGAGGCTGACGGACATGCGAAGAACGTCATACAAGTAGGACCCGATGCAGCCTTCGTCAAAATCGTTAACGTCGAAGACGATTCGGCCTTTCTCGCTTCGGAACGCGCCAAAGTTCTCAATATGCAGATCGCCTTGAATCCAAGTCGGACGCTCCGGACGGGTGTGATAGGGCAGCCATTCATTGCTCATGTCGTAGTAAAACAAATAGGCGCTGCCGCGAAAAAATGAATAAGCGCTGCCTCTCATTTTCTCGTACTTCAACCGGCGCTTGTCGTCGCTCAGTCCCATAATCTGGCTGTCAAATTCCTCTAATACTTGAGATAAGGCTAGTCCCCTCAACTTGCGCTTTGTGTGCTTCACCAGCTCCGTGATATCCGCATCCAGCCTCATGAATTTAGCCTCCGCATTGGGATGATTTATGAATCTTGTGATTGAGCGCTCTAGGATATCCATATTATAGCATGCCTTGCCGAATACTCGGCCGATTTCCAGAAGCGGCTAGCCGCTTAATGAAGGTTCCCAACTCTCATTCTCATTCATAACCTGTAATTGGGCGCTTACCCAGTGCCTATTCGAAGTTATTGAAGCGAGGGGAGTACATTTTGCAGAATGAAGAACGGTATGGAGATGTGCCGCAGCCGATCAGGGGCGACGGCACCGGCTGGTGGGATCTAGGTCCGCGGGATGTGATGCGGGATATTGAAAATTCGGATATGCTTGTCCCGCCCGTTACCGATGCCGGGACGCTTCCGAATCTGAAGTTTTCGTTCTCCGATACTTATATGCAGTTAAATCATGGAGGCTGGTCGCGGGAGGTCACCGTGAGACAGCTCCCGATTGCGACTACGCTGGCCGGGGTGAATATGGCGTTGACTCCCGGCGGCGTACGCGAATTGCATTGGCATCAGCAGTCGGAATGGGCGATCATGCTTGTGGGCCGCGCGCGCGTGACCTCCGTCGATCAGAACGGGAGAAACTTTATCGCCGATATCGGCGTGGGCGATTTGTGGTTTTTCCCGGCGGGTATTCCGCATTCGATTCAAGGGCTGGAAGAAGGCTGCGAGTTTTTGCTCGTTTTCGACGACGGCAGCTTCTCCGATCTGAACACCTTATCTATAACGGATTGGTTCGCGCATACTCCGAAAGACGTGCTATCCGCGAATTTCGGCGTGCCGGAGCATGCCTTTCGGAATATCCCCAAGGATCAGGTGTACATTTTCCAGGGAACCGCGCCCGGCACTCTTGAATCGCAAAAGGTGGAGGACCCCTTCGGAACCGTGCCGTTAAGCTTTACGCACCGTCTGCTTGCACAGGCTCCGCAGGTATTTCCGGGCGGTACCGTCCGAATTGTCGATTCGACCAACTTTCCGATCTCAACGACGGTCGCAGCGGCTTTAGTCGAAATCAAGCCGGGCGGAATGAGGGAATTGCACTGGCACCCGAACGCGGACGAGTGGCAGTACTATATGTCGGGGACGGCGCGGATGACCGTCTTCGGCGGTCTAGGGACAGCGCGTACCTTCGATTACCGTGCGGGCGACGTAGGCTATGTGCCGCGCGCCTTCGGCCATTACGTTCAAAATACCGGCGATCAAAGCGTGTGGTTTCTGGAGATGTTCAAAAGCAGCCGTTTTGAAGACGTATCGTTGAATCAGTGGATGGCGCTGACCCCTCATCAACTGGTACAGGAGAATCTAAATGCCGGGCCGGAGCTCATGCATGCCTTGAGGAAGGAAAAGTGGTCAGTCGTGAAATATCCCGGACTATAATTCCGTTCGCGAAACCTGATCATAGATATTTTCCGTATACGGGGTGATTGCAACATCGTAGTCGGGGTAACGGTAACCGAGCTTTTCCGCTACGGATCCTGAATACTTCCTAAACAACGCATAACAGGCGAACAACGATCGCCACACATTCGGGTAAGCCTTCCCGTCATAGGTAGACAACAAGCTCTCCCAATCCTCGGCAGGAAGATAACGGTCGATGAACTTATAATTTTTCCCTACGCTGAAGTCATAACCGCGCTCCGCTCCAATGTGCCAGGCCATCATTCTGAGCAGATTGGGGCGGGCAATCTCGTGCAGATGATCGCTCGCGAACAGGATTTCTTTTCTCGCCAACCCTTTGACGACATACGTTGAGACCATCCAAAATTCATTGCAGCAATCGTCGTACTCTCTTGCCGTCGGTTTCCGAATCCAATACTGCCGATCGTTCGCGCGAATTTCATTTTGCACCAGGCCGGCCTTATCCAGCAAAACCTTCGCCAGCCCGTCGCTTTGTTCCCAATACGCCTCGACTTCATTAACCGGAATGAGCGTCAAGTCAAGCTTGTTGCCGTCCTCGAAGAGAATGATATAGGAAAACCAATTGCCCAATTCCGGAGGAAAAAGCTCCATATCCTCGGGCTTCTGCATCATTAAGCGATTGCCGAACACGTCCAGCCACCGGTCATTCTCCTTAAACGATTCCAAGTCCGTTACAAAATAAGAAATGTCGAAATCCTGGAACGAATCGGGGGCAATGTTGACATTCGTCCGCGACCCCTCAAGCGTTGCCAACTGAATCCGCTCATCCCTCTGAGCAAAGTCGACAAATAGCTGCATCATTTCCTGCTCGCTTCTCAAATTCTAAGCCCTCCCTATTAGGGAATTATCCCTGTTCTAAAGTCGTTCTAAGCTCATCTAATCGTTCGGTTGCTTCGGCCGCCTCTTCAAGCTCTTGATCGGACATGGATAAGCTCTCCGTTCGTCTGATATAAGTTGCTGCGGCATTCGGATCGTCCATGGCAACGGCGATATCGGCCCGTAGTACATAAGCTTTGTAAAGAAGGGTTACGGGTGCTTCTTCGTCTTTCGCGAAAACAAGATCAAGCACTCGGGCCGCCCCCGCGGGATCATCTTTAGCGTACGCCAATCGGTATGCCGTTTCAAATGCGTTAACAAATCTCGACGGGTGCACGACAACGTATGAATCGACGCGAGAGGGTTCGGACGCGGTGTGCTTCTGACCGATCAACAAGCGGTTTCCGGCTGGATCGATGAGATTGAATCTTCGGTCCTCCGCCAGGTTATTGAGCTTGGTAATTCGAGGATAACCTTTAACGGGGATTTTCCGATAGGTCTTTTTTAGATTCTCCCAGAAATTTTTGTACACGGCATCCACGTCTGAGACGCTTACATAGCACATGCTGTAGGAATTGGCCGGCTCCAACTGCTTTAGCACGAAAAAATGTAATTCCACAACAGGGTGCCGGACGCAGGCGTACAGGTTTGGCCTGGCCTGCCGATAAGTCAGCTCAAAGCCTAATGCTTGGTAGAAATCCAATTGCTCGTCTATGGACTTGCAGGGGAAAATCGGAATCGCGACGCCACTCTGGGTTGTTGTCATCGTATCAGCCTCCGTGTTCGGATCATTTTTTGCCTACCCCCTTATTAAACATCATTCGTGCAAATGCTAAGGTTTGATGAGGTTATCCCTGATCCTTTGAGGTACGATAACCGAAATCCGTCATTTGCTTTAAGGATCTATTTGACCCTGCCACAAGTGGATGGAGACCGAGAAACCCTCTATAATACAAGGTGAGGAATTATCAATCCTATAAATGAAGCGGGACTTAGGGGGTTATCGCTATGCTGGATAGCCATCCGGCTTGGCAGGAAGAAGTTCGTCGCCCGATGTTCCTGCTGGTTGCGGCGGTCAAAAGCTAAGGGATTGGTTCGCCGATGGCGCGTACTGATATGGAACGAATGGAGGAACAATCGTGCCGGATGAAATAACGCCCTATCAGGATGAGGATCACGACCGGTTAGTCGACATTTGGTATCGTGCCGTACGTCTTACCCATACCTTTTTGTCGGATTCGGATCTTCAATTCTACCGTTCAATCGTTCAAAACGGGGCATTAAAGGAAGTCGAGATATGGGTTGGAAGGAATGAAAGGGAGGAACCGACAGGGTTTATCGGACTGGAAGGAACCAAGATCGAAATGCTGTTCGTTGATCCGGAATGTCACGGAATGGGGATAGGAAGCCGCTTAATCAAGCATGTCCAGAAATTAAAGGGAAGCACAGTCCAAGTGGATGTCAACGAACAAAACGAGGGTGCTTGCGCTTTCTACAAACGGTTTGGATTCGTGCAAACGGGACGGTCGGAATTGGATGGCTCCGGCAAGCCATTTCCCTTGCTGCACCTGGAGTACAGAGCGACATAGAGGCATGTGCCTGAATGTTTTGTATCTGTAGGCTACGCGCTTACAATAAGTTAGAGGGCTGCAACAGGTTGCCGATAGGCAGCTGCTGCGTGGCCCTCTTTGGCGTTCTCGTCGAATGCAGAATATTCGCTAGATCGAATTGTTTTTAAGGTAAGCGGCTAATTGATCGAACGTACCGGTAAACCCGTCGTGAATCATCTCTTGCGAAGAAAAGTAGGTTTTGAACTCCTCCTCGGTTGGGGATAGGGGAGCCATAATCGTTGTAAGAATCGTTTGTTCTCCATCTTCAATGAACGTCATGCTGTTCAGAGTTTCCATGGGCCAGTGTGCATCGAAAGGAGCGCGTGCTTTGTTGCCTTCCGCATCGGAGAAGAAACTGGTGTAAACGATCTTCTTGGTAGGGATTATTTCATTGTATACAAATCGAACCCACATTTTGTCGCCGTCGGCAGGCTGCTGGCTATAGTGAAAGGTACCGCCGGAACGGAAATCCGCTTTCGCGACTTGAAATGTCCATCCTTGCGGCCCCCACCAGTTTTGCAGATGCTGCGAATCGGTGAATGCCTTAAAAACGAGGTTGCGCGGAGCATTAAAAGTATACTTGACTTCGATTTGATCCGACATTGGAGATCCTCCTTGATACCGTTTCAGTTCACCAAGCCGCTTTTCCGCAACTTGCCTTGGTTTCTCAGCTTTACCCAATAATATCATAGTTATCCGGCAAGCGGATGAGCCCACGGTCGCTTAGGGGGGGATGGGACCCATTAATATTTCATTAATATTTGGTGGTGTTTCTGATGTTAGGATTTTAAAAGGGCGTAGGGTAAGCAACAAAAAATATGACTAGAAGGTAGGTTAGGAAAAGATCATGAACAAGAAATCCCTTATCAGTTCTTTCGTATTGGTTCTTGGTTTGACCTTCGCAGTGTCGTCTGGCGGCAGCATTGTTTCAGCAAAAACGTCGGCTGATTTCACCGATCTAAAAGACTTGGACACTGCGACGAGGGCTAAGTTGGATGCATTGATTTCAGTAGGCATTTTTGACGGGATGTCTGAGGATAATTTTGGATTAAAAGAAGAGATGAATCGCGCTCAATTCGCGAAAGTGATGGCTCTCGTTGTGGGCCTAAAAGTCGACGGAAATCTCAAGACATCCTCCTTCACGGATGTAAAATCCGACAGTCCTGGGGTAGGTTATGCGTTACCGTATATTGAAGCGATGAAGAGAGCAGGAATAACGACAGGCATGGGTGACGGTACCTTCAACCCGGCGGGGAAAGTAACTAAGGAGCAATTAGCTACGTTTTTAGTACGAGGGTTGGGTATGGATGATAAGGCACAGGCGACCTCGGGCGTTGGCGATCAGACTGTTTCTAGTTGGGCGCAAGGTTACGTGGGGTTAGCCCTTGAGCTTAAAATACTCAGTAACGCTCCGGATGGTACGTTCGGCGGCAATACGCCGGCAGATCGAGAACTGCTTGCAACCGGAGCATTTGAATCCGCCAGAACGCTCGAAGAGTCTAAACCTCTTGAGGTATCGGGTGCGGATTTCGCGGCAGGGAACAAGTTGAATCTGACGTTGACGGCAGGGGCTGATCCCACGTCTATCGATCTGTCCAAGATTACAATTAACGGAGTTCCGCTTAATCCGAAGCTGGACAGCTTCGTGCTGTCCGAGGACAAGAAGACGATCATTATTACACTGCATGAAGGTTTCCAGCTTGATACGTCCAAGACGCCGGTCATCAATACGAACGGACTGAAGACGTTATTTGGCAATGAGGTGAAGAATGAGGAGGGTAAGCCGGTCCCGGTTACGGTGACCGAATCTCCGGTCAAGAGACCGGAGACCCCTAAGACGCCATCGACATCGGAGCCTACGACGAGCCCAGACCCGAACACAGGCTCGAATCCAAATCCGAACACAGGCTCGAATCCAAATCCGAATCCGAATCCAAATCCGAATCCAAATCCGAATCCAAATCCGAATCCGAATCCAAATCCGAATCCGAACCCGAACCCGGACCCGGACCCGAACACAGGCCCGAACCCGAATCCGAACCCGAACGCCGACACTTAATCTAACGAACCATCCAAATTGGAAAATCCATCGTACGGGGTACATCCCCTGCTGCGATGGATTTTTTAATAACGTGGAAATGAAATTTCAGTTGCCCAGTCGATTTTTCGGAAGCGTGACTTGGAATAAGGTTTCCGTATAGGGGACGCTGCTCAGTTGCACACTTCCGTGATGAGATTCTACGATCTCTCGGACGATTGACAGTCCGAAGCCGAGTCCGTCGCCCTTTCTCCCTCCGTCAACACGATAGGATCGTTCAAATACGTACTCTTGATCTCCAGGTGAAATTCCTCTACCGTGATCTTTGACAGTCATGCACACTTCCTTTTCATTTTCCGTTAATCCAATTCCGATGAAATGCCCTTCTTTTCCATGTTGAATGGCGTTGTCCAGCAAGTTGCGGAAGGCACGTTCGATAAGGGGCGCATGGATAGGAATCACTACATCTTTATCCGGTATGTCGACTTCGATTGTGAAGTTCCGATCATCCAAAATCAACAGATAATCCAGTAAGATCTTCCTCATCATTTCGGACAAATTGTGTGGGGCAAAATAGAGTTCATGCGCATTCTCATTCTGCCGAGAGATGTCCAATAGCTGATCTAGCAGACTGTCCATGTAGCGGGATCGCTGCAGAATGATTTTTGCGCCGGCCTGAAGCTCGTCTTCATCTTTATAGGCGCCTGCGCGAATCGTTTCGGCATAGCCGAGAATCATAGTTAGCGGTGTTCGCAAATCGTGAGAAAGATTGGATAGCAGCAGCTTGCGCCGGTTGTCGAATTGCTCGATCTGACTGGCCTGGCTTTGAAGCCGATGCGCCATCTCATTATAATGCCGGGTAAGCTGCCCGATCTCATCCTTCGACTTATCCTCTAGCACGATAACTTCACTTCGAAAATTGATTTGATTAAGCGCCTCGTTCAGCTTGCCGATCCGCCGATTAATAGAGGAGAAAAACCATAGAGACAGCAAATACGGCACTATGGCGGATAAAAGGATAGGCAGGATGAGTGTATAAAGGATCTCGTTCGTACGCGCATAGAAGAAGTATTGTCCTGCTTGCATCGCTTCACTGGGCAGACTTAAGAGCAAATAATAGGACTGTCCGTTCAAGTTGAGGGAATAAACGAGAGTTACCTGCTTGTTGACGCTCCAAAGGTTGTTCGGCATATCCACCATACGGTTCGCCAATTGAGTAAAGTCGTAACGTTCAGTTTCACCTGAGGTATCGTAGATTACCGCCCCGTCAGGAGCGACCCATTCCAGGCGCAGGTCCGGGTTCCGGTTATGTACTGAATCCAGCAGAGGCCGAAGGTTATCCTTGTCGGGAAAATGGTGCTGTTCGATTAAATTCAGTGTTTCAGAAGAAATCGCATTCAACTTGTTCAAATTGTAGCCCTTGACCCAAATGTTTCCTACAACGATAGAGAGAGCAAGAAATAGAATCACGCTGCCCACGGCGCTAGTCAGTATGATAAGCCATAGCTTTGTGCGATTCTTCATCGTCCATCCCCTGAAAATCGATATCCAATGCCGCGTACGGTATGAAGGTGAAGCGGAGAATCGTCAGTGCCTTCGAGCATTATACGGATCCGGTTAATAAAAACGCCCAAGTTGTTGCTGTCGTAATTTTCATGCTTCCAGATCTGTTGATAGATGTCCCTTCTGGTCAGCGTGCGGTCGGGATTTGTCATGAATAATTGCAGAAGCGCGCATTCAATCTCGGTTAATGGATGCTGTATCCCGCCATTGTGCAGAATTAAATTGTCTACATCGAGGGCCAGGTTGTTTAATCGAATGATTCCGGAGGGTGGCGATGTATGGGAACGATGTCTCCTCAATTGGGCTTGAACGCGGGCAACCAGCTCCACCGGACTAAACGGTTTTGTAATATAATCGTCCGCTCCTAGGCCAAGAGTGTCTACTTTATCCTGAATCTCTCTTCTGGCGCTAAGTGCAATTACAAGTACATTAGAACTCGTTCTGCGCAAATGGTGTAGTACCTCGAATCCGTTTCCGTCGTCCATCATTAAATCTAAAATTATTAATTCAATCGAGTGTTCCTGTATGTGCTCAATCGCTTGCCGCCCCGACCGGGCTTCGACGATTGGCAAGCCCGCTCGCTCTAAGTGAATGCGAATCAGTGCGCGAATGTCAGACTCATCATCAACAATAAGAATTGCGCTCAATTTTTCGCCCGCTCTCCTGAAAATAAAAGTTTGCTGGTTATCCTTCGCTTTTATCATCATACCAAAAATAAATAAAAAGGAGCCCCGAACATTCAATCCGGAAGGGTCGCTTCGCGGGATTTCCGGTTTAGACGGATAAGCCGTCCCTCTGCCCCGATACATCCCCACTTCCTTATCATTAGAGCGGTTTGTCAAACTCATATGAGCCGCTAAACAGATTATCGTCATGGAAAGCGATGATGAGCATATCGAAGTGTTCGCTGGCGAGAATTTCTTTTAAGCTGAATTCGGAATAATAGCGGTTGTCGTAAACCGTGAGTTTGTTAAAATGCTGCGCTAAATACGGCGTAAGAGGATTCATGAAAGAATCTTTAAGCAGCAGGACGTTTAATCGATTGTTGGCTTGCGGGTTTTCATAAGCGATTTTCCGTCTGTCCCCGCCATAGATCGTTCCATAGGCATAAGTGCTTTGGCCCCGTTTGAAGCCGTAGAAATCGTTAAAGCTTTTGACGGTTTGCGTCCCGTCTTTATTGATTACTTCAAATTTACTGAACGAGAACGGCTTCCTCGGCTCGTAAATCACCGTTCGATCGGCGGTTTTGGGATTGACGGCATAATTGATTTGCGAGTTGTAGCTGCCTTCGAAGCTGCCGATCGTCAGTCCGGATACGCGGATATCATCTAGAGACATCGGTTTATCTTCGAACTGGGCCGACTTGGCGGAAATTTCGGCGATCATCTCTTGATAGGCGGCAAAAGCGCCTTGGATATTCCAATGATGATCCGTTTCCAAGTAAAGCTCTTCCTTTGCCGCGTTTGTAAAAGCATCGAATTTCTTGCCGATATCGACGACATTTACGCTCTTGGCGAGCTTGGACAAGAAGTAGTCTTTCGACTTGGCGTAAGCGTCGGTCTGCATATAGTCCGGATAGAGGTGCATTAAAGTTCTGGTTCTCGACGGATTAAAGACGAAGTACGTCTCGGTTTGTTGATCCGCGGCGAATTGAATCGCGTCGTTCAGCTTGGCGGTCGATTCGTCCATTTTATCTGTATGAACGAGAGGGTCCGTCACCGGAAAAATCCACTTCTTGTTGATGACGACCAGATTGGATACGACGCGCGAATCTTTGACGACGGTTCCTTCTTCGGGCTTCTGCGGCGGCTTCACATGAAACAGGTTTTCCAGCAGCATGGAGTTGAACATACCGGAATTTTGCTGACTTTGGTAGAGCCGCACCATCTCATCCCGGAGCGGCGCTTGGTCGTTGAAATATTGATTCATCTCCTCGAAGAAGCGACGCGTGCCAACGGCCTCGAAGCTGAAGGCCGGCAGCTTGCTTAAGGCTCTGTTTTCGACGGTGGAGACGGCTCTATCGGGTAATACCATGCCGGCAATCGCAAAGCCGAAGAGGATCGCTAGAAATACGACGATATAGAGGATGGAGACAGGTTTACTCACTTCGAAACTCCTTTTACTTGCATCAGAATCTGAAATACAAGAACGGGTTATAGGTCGAATTAATTAAATACAGTACGACTTCGGCGAATAGGAAAAAGTGGAGCAGCAATGCGGCTGCCGCAAGAACCTTCGTGACCGACTTGCCAAACTGCAGCTTCCGAAGGTTGGGGTAGATCGGCGCGGCGACGATAATCGCAACGGCAAACTGCAGCCAATTCAGAGACAGCAGCGACAGCGCTTGGGAATCGAATAGAGCGTCGCCGCGGGAGTGAAACATAGCGCCGATAAACTCCGTAGCGTATCCGAAGTCGTCGGCCCGGAAGAACACCCATCCGATCATCACAAGCAGTATGACGGCAACGTGATTAAACGGATAGATTCGGGACAGCAGCTTTTCCAGACCGGCTTTCTCCAAGGCGATTAGAATGCCGTAGTACGTTCCCCATGCAATAAACGTCCAACTGGCGCCGTGCCAGAATCCGGTCAGCGCCCACACGATGAATAGGTTGCGGTATATTTTCCACGTAGCGACTCTGCTTCCCCCAAGCGGAATATAGACGTAATCCCTGAACCAACTGCCCAGAGAGATATGCCAGCGTCGCCAGAACTCGGAAATGCTTTTGGCGATGTACGGATAATTGAAGTTTTCCGCGAATTCGAAGCCGAACATTTTGGCTAAACCGATCGCCATATCGCTGTAGCCCGAGAAATCGTAATAGATTTGCAGCGTATAAGCGATAATGCCTACCCAGGCGCTTCCCGTAGAAAGATCCATGGCGGATGTCGCGAATACGGTGTCCGCTACGGAGCCGAGAGGGTTGGCCAGCAGCACTTTTTTGGACAGGCCCAGTATAAAACGTCGAATGCCCTCGGCAAATTGAACGGAGCTGAATACGCGTTTGCGAAGCTGCTCGGCGATCGCATTGTAGCGAATGATAGGACCAGCTACAAGCTGCGGGAAGAAGGTAATGTACAGCGCCAGGTCGAATAAATTTCGTTGCGCCTGCTCCTTCTTGCGATACACGTCGATTAGATAGCTCAGCACATGAAACGTATAAAAAGAAATGCCCAAAGGCAGCGGCACCGGTTGGAGATGTATATTCGTTTGCAAGGCGGAATTGAGCAGATCGACAAAAAAGTTGGCGTATTTGAAAAATCCGAGCAGTCCGATATTAACCACGATTGCCATCGTTAGAATTGCGACTCTTTTTTTGCCGCGATTGTCGCCGGCGTTATCGATCCCTATTCCAAAACCGTAATTTAAGAGGATCGATAGGAGCATGAGGACGACGTATCGGGGTTCGCCCCAGGCATAGAAGATTAAGCTGAAAATCAGTAGAAGCGTATTTTTATATTTGGACGGAACGGCGAAATAAAGGGCAAGAACAAGCGGCAAAAAGCAAAATAAAAAGAGAATTGAACTAAAAACCAAAGCGTATTTCCTCCTGTTGTCGGCGATGCCCGTGCTGCATTGTTCGATTATAACAAATAAAGACTCTAAAATAGATGTGACATATTTCCCAATACGAGGCTTGCCGATTTTCAGGCCCCTAGAATCTGGAAGAATCGAATTAGCCTATATATAATAGATGCATAGTATGGAGGCGATAACGATGAAGGATAAGGAAATGGACGAGCTGGTTGAAAGTGAAAAGGACTTCGGATTCGCGCGGGTGTATTCGGTTGAGCTGATCTACAAGGAGAAGCCTCAATTGCAGAGAGAGCTGCTATACGCCAATATGGAGCGATATACGGGTAAGCTGGATCGGCCGGAACAGCGGAAGAGCGAAGCTGGAATTGCCGTATGGGAGCCCAATGAAGAGACGGATCAGGATCTGCTGCACTTCTTCCATCTTAATTACATGGTTGGATACGCAGAAGGGGAAATGCCCGCCCAAACGAGCTTGGTGGAATCGGAACTTCGTTCGCCAACGGAATACAAAACGGCCATCGAGCAAGCCTGGCATTGGCAGGAAGCGGAACAGACGTTGGAGCAATGCCGACACTCCCTGCTGCTTGTAGATATGCTGGCATCCGGGCTGGAGCCGAAGGATAGACTAGAGCTGTTTACGGGCTCGCTCCGGGCCGTGCTGGAGACCGCTCCTTGCGATGCTCTTTATTTCCGCGAAAGCGACAAGCTGGTTGAGCCCCGGGCTTATTTGGACGCTATCGAGAATGGCGCTATCTTGTACGGCGCGATGAATGTACGTTTTTACAATGTACAGGGGACCGGGAGTGCGCGTCCCGAATCGCTGATGGATACGATTGGGCTCGCCGCGCTAGGAGTCCCGGACGTGCAGTGTCATTTTTTCGACCTTACCCCGAACGAAGTAGCTTCGTTCCTGACGGATATCGGCTACTACCTGTTTAAAGAGGGCGATATTATTAGCGATGGGGAGACCGTCGGCTTTACAGAGGACATGCGCTGGCGCTGCGCGCACCAATATGCGCTGGCCGCTCCGCACCGCGTCGTACTCGATCTCGATCCGGGCGATCCCTATTATGGAGGAAGGCCGGAAGCCGACAGCTAACGGGCTGTCGGCTCCGACCGCATTCCGGATCTGCGAAGCTTACAGATGCGAGCCGCCGCTGGCGTCAATGAACTCTCCGGTGACCCAGCGGCTGTCCGAAGAGGCGAGGAAGGCGGCGATGTCCGCTACGTCTTCCGGCTCGCCCCACCTTCTGAAAACGGAAAGCCCGGCGGCAAACTGCTGCCCGTTCGGGTCCTGCAGCGTACCGGCATTCATCTCGGTATTAATAATACCGGGCTGAATGGCGTTCACTGTAATATTGCGGCTTCCCAGCTGTTTTGCCAAGACGCGTGTGAAGGTATCTATCGCGCCCTTGGTGATACTGTAGGCGAACACGCTGGGCGAGGCTGCGCGAGTCACGAATGAGGAGAGATTGATAATGCGCCCCCCATCCCTCAACCGAGGCAATGCCTGCTGGGTGACGAATACCGGAGCTTTGACATTGACGGTCATGACCTCGTCGAAGGAGGATTCAGTCGCCTCCTCCAGCGTGAGAATTTGACCAATTCCGGCATTGTTCACCAGAATATCGAAGCGATTGTCGCCGGCAAGCTTGTCAAGGGCCTCGTCCAGCGCCGCATACAGATTCTGAATGCCGTCAAGAGTTCGCAAGTCCGCCCCGATGGCGAAGGCGGTTCCTCCAATTCGCTCAATTTCTCTCACAACTTCCTCCGCGTCGCTCTGTCTGTTCCCATAGTGGACGGCAACGACGGCTCCTTCCAGCGCCAAACGCAATGCGATGCTGCGGCCGATACCCCGGCTCGCGCCGGTGACTAGAGCTGTTTTACCTGTCAGTTTTCCCATATCTTCATCCCCTTGTTTGGATTTCACAGATAGTTATATCACAGGGGAAGATTAGAAATGTTGCTCTCACATTTTGCGGTTGCCCGGATGAAGGGGGCAAGTCGGCCGCCGTCCAAATTGTGTATAATGAGGATGTGATCCGTTACTCGAAGGAGTGAACCGATGTACTCCCAATTAATTCTATTGGCTATTATTATGGCAGTTGTGATCGGCCGGCTAGTCGGCACGAGCATCAGCTTTATGAAGCAGGTTATGGCGTCGCTGCTCAGCGTGATCGTCACTTCGACCGTATATTGGTACGCTTATCTGCGCGATCATCAATCGGACAACTTCGGAATTGACGGATGGCTGTGGCTCCTCAGCATGGTCATCGTTTCCTTGCTCTTCTACCTCTTGTTCGAAATGTTCGATCCGATCCCTCTGGGCGAACGGGGGGAGCGTCTGACTGAGGCGAAAAATCCGTTCAAGAGGCTGTCCGCATGGTGGAGAAGGCAGCGCAGATACGTCCAGGTATCGATAATCGCGCTCAAGAACGGCGTAGGCAAAAACTTGGCCATTAAACGATCTCCGGCTTCGGATCGAAGGGCGGCCGTGTCGCTGCGCGGAATGCTGGAGGATTGCGGCGGTTTCTTCATCAAATTCGGCCAGGTGCTGTCGACGCGTTCCGATTTGCTGCCGCCGGCAATCATCGAAGAGCTTTCGAAGCTGCAGGAGAACGTGGCTCGGCTGTCTACGGCGCAAGTGGAGGAAATATTGGCCAAGGAGCTGGGACGGCCCAAAGACGAAATCTTTCGAGAGTTCGAGATGGAACCGCTCGCCGCGGCTTCGATCGGACAGGTCCATCGCGCTACGTTAAAAGAGGGCGGGAAAAAAGTCGTCGTCAAGCTGCTTCGCCCGGATATCACGGCCAAGCTGCAGCTCGATCTGGACATTCTGGTGCGGTTTGCGGCATGGGTGTCCAAAAGGTCGGCCTGGGCCCGAAATATCGGTTTCCTGGATTTGGCCAAGGGCTTCTCCGCGTCGATGAAGGAAGAGACCGATTTTCGCATCGAGGCCCGCAATTTCGCTCAAGTGACCGCTTCTCTGGCCGATAGCCAGACCAAAGTGAAAATTCCTGACGTCTATCGGGAGCTCAGTAATTCGAAGGTTCTAGTGCTCGAATACATGGAAGGCGTAAGCGTTAAGAGCGGTACCGCAATTCTGGGCGAACGCGGCATCGATCGGCGAGAGGTACAGAAGCAAATTTTCGATTGCCTGCTGGAGCAAATTTTTGTTAAAGGGATTTTTCATGCCGATCCTCATCCCGGCAATGTCTATATTTTGAACGACGGCACTCCTGCACTGCTGGACTTCGGTTCGGTCGGCCGGCTCGGAACGCTGCAGCAGGACGCCCTGAAGCGGTTGCTGATTGGATTCGAGCAGCGCAATGCGCATATCATCATGGATTCGCTGCTGCAATTGGTCGAGCCGAAGCAGGAGATCGATCAAGCCAGCCTGGAACAGGCGCTCAGCCAGCTTCTGGTCCAGACGGCCTATGACGCCGCCGGAAGCTCGGATGCGTTCATCCAGGGACTGTTTCGCATGATTGGGGAGTTCGGATTTTCGTTCTATCCGAATGTCGCCGGCGCATTTCGCTCGCTGATTACACTGGAAGGCACGATGGCGCTGCTTAACCCTTCTTTTAACCTGATGGAGGAATCCCGTCGCTTCGCCAGAGACCATGTGTCGGAATTTCTGCCCGTCGGCAATTACGCCGATCTGAAAACAACGGCGACGAACGAATTGCTGGAGCTGCTTCCTGTTATTCGCAAGCTGCCACGGCGACTCGACCACCTTGGGACGATGCTGGAGAAGGGCGAGGTATCCGTTAAAATCGGCTTTTTTGCCGACAAGGCCAACACTTCATTCGTGACAAAATGGATTTCGCAAGCTTTGCTTGCTTTCGTCGGGACGGCGTTCGGAGGCATTTCCATCGGGCTGCTTAGTCTAAGCGGACGCCTCTCTTGGGAGCGGTTTAATATTGTGGCTATGTTCGGGTATGCCGGTCTGTTGATTAGCGCGCTGCTGCTCATTCGGGTCGCCATTCATGCGGTGCGGAGCTTGAAGCAGACGAAGGAGTAAGTCATCACACAAAAAATAATATACAAACTTATGTTCGCGTGTTATGTTGTTCCTAGTATGGAAGAGGAGAAGTGAACATGCCGGATAGCAAGGAGATACTCGAGAGCTTTAGGTGTATTATCCCCTGGGTAAGCAGGCTTGGCGAATTCGATGATTCCGTCTGGTTTAAGCCGATCGCGGAAGGAAAAGCATCGACGGCCGAAATCATATCCCATCTGCAAAATTGGGATCGGTATCTAATCACGAATGTGATTCCTTCCGTACTAGGCGGGGACGGCATCGTGTTTCCGGACTTCGATCCGTTTAACTCCGTGGCCTATGACTATGCCAAATCGGGCATCGGCAGGAATCAACTGCTGGAGGAGTTCTGCGCCGCACGCGCCGAGCTATGCGATTTGCTGGCTTCGATCGGAGACAACGCGCTCAGGGAGCCCGTTACCGCAAATGGGGTCGAGTTATGTCCTCATACGGGAACCCCGTATTCGCTCCTGTATATCATTCAAGAGTTTATTGAGCATGATCAGCATCATAAAGTGCAAATCGACAAGGCGCTGTTGCAGAGCTAGATGGGCGGCAAGCGGACTTACATAACCGAATTCCACAAGGCCGGGCTCCTGAATGGGGGTCCGGTCTTGACGATTTTTTTCGAGAAAAGGGAACCGCCTTCCTGTTTGCATTGTCTAATCATAGGAGGTGAGGCTGCTTGGACGAAACCTATTGGAAGCATCTTGAGCGGATGGACTCGGCAAGCCTACAGCAACTGATGTCTGTGTACGGGCAGGAGGTATGGAATTTAGCCTTTCTGCTGACCAAGCGCCATCATCTGGCGGATGACATCGCTCAAGACGTTTTTATCAAGGTATACGAATCGATACATCTATTCCGCGGAGCGTCCAGCATTAAAACCTGGTTGTTATCGATCACGCGCAATATTTCCATTAACTATTTGCGGACGGCTTTTGTGCGAAAGGTAACTTTAACGGGCTGGATTACAGATAAGGGCGTGAATGCGTCCGCCGAGAAGCAAGCCGTAGAGCAGTCGGTGACCGAGGAGATTTGGCGAGCGGTCATGGAATTGCCGTTAAAACTGAGAGAGGTGCTGGTTCTTCACGGCAAGTACGAACTGTCCATGAAGGAAATTGCCAATGTTCTAGGCGTATCGGAGGGAACGGTGAAATCCAGATTGGCTCGCGCACGCGTGAAGATGTCCGCGTATTGGAAGGAGGATGCGGCGTATGAATGAGTTTGAACCGGGATGGTATGCGAAATTAAAAGGCGATCCGGTCAACCGCAGAACTTTTACGGCGGCCCATATGGAACGAATTCAACGGCAGGCGGCGCAATCGAGGGAGCTTAAGACTCGGCGACGGCAGGCAAGCCAAAGGAAACGAATGGCGGCCGGAGCAGCGGTTCTCGTGATTTTGTTCGGGTTGGCGCTTAATTACGGCAGACTTGAGAAGTGGGTGGCGACGCGCTGGTCGGGCGATACTCAAGAGCAGATTCCAGCCGGACCGAGTCACGAACAACAACCGCCCACGGAGACGGCAAACGAGCAGCAGGAAAAACTCATTCCGGTGAAGCTGTCAACGGCGTTCGGCGTGCTAAAGGATGCGCTGCCTTTTGACGTCGAGCAAATTCGGAACGTATCTCTATATGACGAACTTGAAGATAAGAGGATTGATATTCCCCGAGAGCGCGAATACGTAGTCATACAGAATCTAGCTTGGATCAGTCTGGATGCAGCCAAAGCGGAAAGCTCCGATGGCGGTCGTAAGGTAACTTTAAGGGTGGAAGCGGTCGACGGCATTTATACGATTCCTTACAATATTGAGCAGAATACCGTCGATTTGGGGAACGGGTCCTATTATGCCGACGATATGCTGCTGCTGCTTGTCAAAGGGTTGGCCGAGCCGGACACCAAACTGGCTGAGGCGGATCGAATTCTGGAGCAGGCCAGAGTGGAATTGTCCGAGGAGAACAGCGGAAAGAGAGACGACAGCTTCAGCTTGGACGCCGATCGTTTGCTTGTCGGCGGTAAGGACTTTGACGAATGGCAATCCCAACTCTTGCTATTCAGCCAGATGCAGCCTTTCCGATTTTACGACAGTGTAACCGAAAAGGTTAAAACGATGGGCGAGTATGGAGGAGTAGACAACCTCATCTCCTTGAACTCCAGGCTCCTGTTTGCAAGCGATCAATACAAAACCAAGGACGGGGTCGGTGTGGGATTGACCAAGCAAGAAGTTCTCTCCAAGCTCGGCAAACCGAACCTGGAGACAGAGACAGAGTGGGGCTATAGAACGGGAGATTACATCCGGTTCTACCTTTACTTCGACGCGGGAGTCGTGAAGTATACGTCCATTACGATGCCGGCATAGACTGCTTTAACCGACTTTTCTCAGCAGGAGTTCTACCGGTCCGTGCCGCTGCCGTTTTCTCCAAATCGCCGAGAAGATCATGGCTGCCGCAAAATAGCCGCAGCTGTAGAGCTAATCATGACCCACAACGTTTCCAATTTATTGGATATTAAACTTTTACGACGGATCTATTTGCACACATGAGCTTACGCAGGGAAGTTAGTCGGAAATTCGTACAACGCAGCTCGAACCAG